>JACCDU010549329.1_pt1 | contig 16595 bp, 2 predicted proteins | sample 7446081 | NCBI WGS metagenome assembly JACCDU01 (sample SAMN15323447, study PRJNA562643) | freshwater metagenome | isolation source: river surface water | place: USA:Blue River Watershed | collected 2017-08-17
CATAATAATTATTAACAGTTATACCATCTAATATAATATCTGAAATATCTATTAATACTAAACCAACATTGGGATCTTTAAATGTACCAATAAAACTAGATATTGTAATTATTTCATTTTCAATAATACCACTTATTGTACCATATAAATTAGTACCAGCATTTCTAAAAGAATCATATATTTTTGATCCATTATAAAATGTTGCTATTATTTCTTTTTGACTTATAAATGATTGAAATGGTATTACTGGTAATAGATTATAATTTGTATGTGTTAGACCATTTAATATTACATCAGATATATCAATTAATTGATAACCACTATTTGGATCTTTAAATCTAGAAATAAATGTACTAATTGTTAAATATTCATTATCAATAATGCCACTTAATGACCATGTTATTGGTCCTGTGTTATTAGTTCCATCATATATTTTTTCACCACCATAGAAACTACTAATTAAATCTTTTTTATAAATAAAAGATAAAAATGGTTTAATGGGTAATAGAAAATAATTAGTCCAATTAGTACCATGTAAAATAATATTAGAAATATCAATTAATTGATATCCAGCATTTGGATCTTTAAATCTAGAAATAAATGTACTTATTGTTATATATTCATTAGTTACTTGTCCACTTAATGAATATTCTATTGGACCAGTATAATTAGTTGAATCATATATTTTTTCTCCATTACTAAACCTAACTATTAATTCTTTTTGATAAATTTCTGCTAAAATAGGTTCAATTGGTTTTACATAATAATTATTAACAGTTATACCATCTAATATAATATCTGAAATATCTATTAATACTAAACCAACATTGGGATCTTTAAATGTACCAATAAAACTAGATATTGTAATTATTTCATTTTCAATAACACCACTTATTGTACCATATAAATCAGAACCAGCATTTCTAAAAGAATCATAAATTTTTGATCCATTAAAAAATTTAATAATTATATCTTTTAAATAAATATATGCATAAGTTGAATTTATTGGATAATATAAATAATTCATAGAATTCGTACCAGACAAAATAACATTTGAAATATCAATTCTTTTAATACCTACATTAGAATCAATAAAAAATGAATTATATGATAAAACAGAAACGTTATCATTAGTAAAAACACCAGAAATTGTATATAATAATGGTCCAGTAAAAGTTGTGCCATCATAAATTTTATTTTCACCTTGAAATACAATATCAATATATTTTTGATAAATCATTCCATAAATTGGATTAACAGGATAAGCAATATAATTATTAGAATGGTCACCATATAAAACAATAAAAGAAATATCAATAAGTTGTATACCGGATGTATAAAATCTAAATTTTGCATCAGAAGTTAAATAACTAACATTATCATTTAAAATAATACCACTTAATGTACCGATTAAATTAAAAACAGTAGATGTATTATCATATATTTTTTCAGTATAATTAAAAAAAGTGCTTATTGGTTTTTTAAAAATTAATCCAGTAATAGGACTAATTCCAGCAATAAAATAGTTTTTTAAAGTTGATCCTGATAGTGTTAAATTTGAAATATCAATTAATTGGTAACCTGCATTATAATCTTGAAATTTTACATCATAACTTATAATTTGTATTTGTTCATTATTAAATATACCACTTAAACCAATAATAATATTTGATATTAAATTTGTATTATCAATATTAGGTGTACCATCATATATTTTAGTATACATTTGTGTTTGAACATATATAGGTGATTGATTTATTGTTAAAATACTTTCTTGATTAATAACATAATAATTAGTTGCTGATAAACCAGCAGGAATAATATTATAAATACCAACATCTATAGCACCATAAGATGTACCAACATTTATTAATGTACCATTAAAAATATTAGATGTATCTGTACCTAATAATCCTTCAAAAATTATATCAATTTTATCATATGGTGTACCAGTATAAAATATAGTATCATTCAATGCAATAACTTTAACTTCAGCTTTATCAATAATTAGTTCACCATCATAATAATACAATACATAATTATTAGAACTTAAACCACTTGCACTAATAGTATATGTATCAGTATTAATACTATTTAAAAATGAACCATTAAAAACTAAATTACCTGATAAATCATAAATATCATTACTATATGAAATAGTTGGATTTGTAAAAAATAAACTGTCATAAAATTTTCTAAAATTATTTGATGCAATTAAAAAAATATCATTATAAATTATTAATGATGCAGTTACATATACTATATCATAATTATTTGATAATAATCCAGTTGGAATAATTGTATATATACCAACCTCTATAGCACCTTGTGATGAACCTGTATAATATAAAATACCACTTAATGTAGTTTCATCTTCGTCATTTATAAAACCATCAAAAGTTACACCATTACCTCCATAAAAAGTTATTTTATCATAAACTTTGGAATAATTATTTGCAAGAATTAATAATGTTTTTGGTATAATTGTTAATATTGATGTTTGATAAGTAATATTATAATTAGTTGAAGTTAATCCATATGGTTCAATAGTATATGTACCAACATTATATGCGTTATATGATGTACCTGATATAGTTAAAACTCCATTTAATGAACTAAAATCATTAGCTAGTAAACCAGTATATAATATTTCATAATCATTTATTATAGTGGTTCCATCATATACTTTAATATAATTAACAATAGATATAGTTAAATTTAATGGTATAATAGTTAATGAACCATTAATAAAATTTATGAAATAATTGGGTGAAGATACACCAAATGGTATTATTGTAAAAATTCCTACATTTACTTCATTTAAATATGTACCTGAAAATTGTAAAATACCTATTAATGATGATATCGTATCATTATTAATAAAACCATCATATGTAACTGTTGGACTTGTATAAGGAATTAGATCATAACTTTTAATAATAGTATTTGCTTCAATTGTTAATACAGGAATATAAAATAAATATGGATAGTTTAATATATTCTCATTGAAATAAAGATTTTGAATATTTACAGTACCAGAATACCAAGTACCACCGTATTCTAAATTTCCTAAATCATCAGATGGTGCTCTTATATTTATATTTAATTTTACTTCAAGTTTTTTAAAAATATATTGATAATCAGAATTTTTATCTAATCTACAACTTAGAAAATCAAAATTTTTTAATGAAAAATTATAAACTAAATAAAGTAAAAAATTTTTAATATCATTCCAAGTATTTATACTTGAATCTTTTGTTTTTACATCATACACTATTGATTCAACATTTTGACTATTAATAAGTTTATATGTTGGGAAAATATATCCATGTCTTAATAAACCAATACTATTAATTTCTGTTAAACCTATGGCTTCAATTTTTTGTGTTAATGAACTGAAAGTGTCTTTATAATAATCTAATATTATAAATTTATTTGATTCTTTAACTGATAATATTATTTCATTCAAATCTTGAATTCGTGAATCTATTATCAATAAATTTGTATCATTCATATTAATATTAATATATATTAAAAAAATAGTTTTATAATATATATTTATTTTTTTTAATTAAAAGATTACTTAAATAAAAATAACTAACTTCTTAGACTATATGATATAAATTCTTAAACTATATGATGTAAATTCTTAAACTATATGATGTTAAAAAGTCATATTTATGATATAATGAGTGATATATAAAAAAAGAAAACATTAAAACTGAATATAGTTATAAATAAAAAAGAAACATTTTATACTTATAATAAAAAATTAAAATCATAAATATTTACATAATTTATTTAATTATATGAATAAATTTGATGAATATTTTACAAATAAATCATATAATAATCTAAAAAACATTTTAGAAAATATTGGTTACTATAAATTACCAAAATTAGATGATAATAAAGTTATACATTATGATGGACCTGTTAATAGCAATCCATTAATACATTATTTATGTGAAATAAATGCTTATGAATCACATGCATCTGGTAATGGTGATTTTGAATTTATAAAAAAATATATTTTTGATATTCCTGCTAATAGGTTTACATATATTATTCCATTAACGCCTAATACATTTAAAATTAATTATGTTAATTATGATTTTACAAATTCTAACACAGAGGTTATAAATAAAGTTTTATTTTTTATGAATTATGATATTAGAATTTTTGAACTGTTAGGTTATGAAATAAATACAAAAAATATTACTATGAACTTTGAATGTACTTAATTTATAAACAACATTTTTTATGTAGATATTTATTGGTTAATAAACAGCATTAGATAATATTATTAATTTAAAATTTTTAATATTATGATATTTTGTATAAAAAATTAATATACTTAAACTAAAAATAATGGTTCAAACCAAATCATTACAAAAATTGTACTAAATAATGAATAATGTGGTAATATAGCATAACAACCAGCTGTTCTAAAATATATCCATAATCCAGCACAGATTATTGAAATAATAAACAATTATCAAAAACAAATATTTAGATTAAATCTTTTATCTAAGCATAAATAATGTTTACTAAATTATATTTATATACAACAAATCCAAAAGTATCTTGGTATAAATTTTTTAGTAAAAAAGTTATGTTACAAATAATATTATCAATTATATTTCATACAATTATTTATGTTTTATTTTGTAATTTGGTTAGTTATATATTTTTTGAAAAAATAATAGACAATAATACTAATAAACGTTTACTTATATCATTATTATTATTAATGTTTTTAGGATATATAGGAAGATTCTATCATGTAAAACAAGTATATAAAGATTTTAATTATGATTATAATGAAACAAAAAAATATTTAGATATTCATTATAATTCTTGGATATTTATTGGTTAATATTTTATACTTTATCAACTACAATAATTACAACACCCGAACCACCTACACCACCTCCACTACTAACCATACCACCACCAGCTCCACCTCCACTATTTGGTGCACCAAATCCAGGCAGTAATCCACCAATATTACCATTACCAGAAGAATAAAATGAATCTGAATTACCTACACCTGCTGTATATGTATTAGTACCTGCTTTTTTTAAAGATCCTCCACCCCCACCGCCTTTACCTCCATTACCAGCAGACCCCCCTGATGTATTACTACTATCTTGTGCGCCTCCACCACCACCAGCAAACCAAATTGTTCTAACATAACCAGATAAACTACAAAATTTACCATTACCACCATTAGGTAAATTTGTATTTCCATTATTAGATATAGCATTAGTACCTGGTGCACCAGCGCCACCCCCACCTGCTCCACTTGCCCAATTAGTAGTACCATTACCACCTTTATTTCCTTGTCCTGGTACTCCCGCTCCTCCTAATTTTGTTGTTTCACGACCAGCACCACCACCTGATCCACCACTTATAGTATTATATGCACCATTTACACCACCACCACCACCAATTGAAATTATATCAAATTCAGAATATGTTGCAAATATTACAGATGAATTTTTACCACTCGCACCATATCCTAATGCTCTTTCACCATTACCACCTTCACCAACTGTAATAAATAAACGTTCTGGCCCTGAAATTGTTATTGATCTTTCTAAAAATCCACCAGCACCGCCACCACCAGAACCGGAACTAGCACTTCCACCTCCACCAGCAACACATAATATTCTTAATGTACTTTTTTTAGTTATATCAAATATATTACCACTTCCTGAAGTAAAAATATAAGCAGTATATAAATTTGTATTATCTACAATTGTTTTATTATTTAATGTATTTTTAACATAATTTCCACTAGCTACAAATATATTTGGTAATATTGAACCAAATGTATAAAAATATGGCAATACATAATAATTTAAACTATTTATTACAATATTACTTATTGTAACTAATTTATTAGTACCTACTTCAATATCACTATAATTTGCACTTATTAGTATATTATTTATATCTAATACATCATATATTAAACCGGATAGACTATATGTAAAATAAGCAGTAGTAGTACCATCATAATCTTTATCTATAACATTTGCATTAAATGTTATAATTTGAGGATTTATTATAGAATTAACTACAGTTGAATTTAATTTATATCTAGTTGTACCTGATAAAGAAATAAATACTAAATTATTACCAGCATTATTAGTATCATATGATATATTTAATATATATGGATCATTATTAATAATACCACTTATTGTATAATTAACATTAGTAGATTTATCATAAGTTTTATTATAAATATTAACAATTATTGTTTTTGGTAAAATTGAACCATGTGTATATAAATAAGATAACATATAATAATTAGAATTATTTATTACAATATTACTAATTGTAACTGATAAATCATTACCTACTTCAATATCACTATAATTTGCAGTTATTAGTGTATTACTTATATCAATAATATCATAAATTAAACCGGATAAACTATATGTAAAATAAGCTGTAGTAGTACCATCGTATTCTTTACTTATTATTGTTGGATTAAATATAATTGGTTGTGGTTCTATTATAGAATTAATGACAGTAAAATTTAATTTATAATTAGTTGTTCCAGACAAAGAAATAAACACTAAATTATCACCAACATTTGGTGAATTATAATAAGAATTAAATATAAAAGTATCATTATTAATTATTCCACTTATTGTATAATTTACATTAGTTGTTTTATTATATATTTTATTAAAAATATTAACAATTAATGTTTTTGGTAAAATTGAACCAAAAATATAAAAATGTGGTAATACATAATAATTTAAATTATTTAATATTATATTACTTATTGTAACTAATTTATTAGTACCTACTTCAATATCACTATAATTTGCTGTTATTATTGCATTACTAATATCAATAACATCATATATTAAACCTGACAGACTATATGTAAAATATGCATTAGTAGTACCATCATACTCTTTATCTATTATGATTGGATTAAATGTTATAATTGATGGACTTATTATAGAATTAACTATAGTTGAATTTAATTTATATCTAGTTGTACCAGATAAAGAAATAAATACTAAATTATTACCAACATTATTAGTGTTATATGATATATTTAATATATATGGATCGTTATTGATAATACCACTTATTGTATAATTAACATTAGTAGATTTATCATAAGTTTTATTATAAATATTAACAATAATTACTTTCTGTAATATTGTACCCATAGTATAATAATATGTTTGTACAGTATAATTAGAATTATTTATTACAATATTACTAATTGTAACTGATAAATCATTACCTACTTCAATATCACTATAATTTGCAGTTATTAGTGTATTACTTATATCAATAATATCATAAATTAAACCTGATAAACTATATGTAAAATAAGCAGTAGTAGTACCATCATATTCTTTACTTAATATTGTTGGATTAAATGTAATAGTAATAGGAATAATAGAACCAATTGTATAATAATAAGATGGTACAAAATAATTATTATTATTAATAATAATATTACTAAGTGTGATTTGTTTATTAATACCTACATTAGAATCATTAAAAAAACTAGTATATGTAATAAAAACATTACTTAAATCATTAAATAAAACTCCACTTAATGTATAACTTATTATTGCATTTGTAGTAGAGTCATATGTTTTTGTATATGTACTTGGAAATATAGTTAATATTTTAGAATAAATAAAACCAGATATTGTATAATATGATTCTACAAAATAGTAACTGGATGTAATACCATATAAAATAATATTACTTATTGTAATAATAGTATCACCACTATTAATAGAATTATATGTAGCAATAAAATTATTAGAAATATCTAAAACCTCACCGTCATAAGTATTAATTGTATATGAAACATTAGCACTATTATTACCATCAAAATATTTATTAGGTGTTGTAAAAAGTATATTTAATAAAAGTTTATTAATTAATTGATTATATGGTAATAAAGTAGGTGCTGTTAATTTAGATTTTTTAATTTTTAATTGTCCAGGAATAAAAGTTATATCATAATTATTTGAGGAAACACCTGATGGTATTATACTATATGTTCCTTCATTATATGCCCCTTGTGAAGTACCACCATATATAATAAAACCAGATAATGATAAATAATTATCATTACCTTTAAATCCATTAAAAATTATACCATTACCACCATAATAATATTCTTTAATATTATTAAATTGCACATTGAATACACGTGTATTTTTATTTTTAATTAAAATATTAACATATAATTTTGTTCTATTATTTTTATTTGTAATTTTTAATATATTACCATTTTTATAATAAATAATATTATATCCATCAAATTTAATTTTATAATTACCAATATTATTGTTAACAGTAATATAATTAAAATAATTATTTTCCATAATATGAACATTACTACTAGTATCAAAATATAAAAAATATTGCATATAATTTGTAATATTTGTTTTATAATTAATTTCAGATAAACCAACAATTGTATTATTATCAACAAAATCAAAATTTAATTCACATGGTCCATCATAGCCTTCTAAAGTCCAAACTCTATCATAATCATTAAAATTTATAATTGATTGAATGGTATTAGTAGTTTGATTAAAATTATAATTAGAATTAATTAAATAATGTTCTCTAGTATAAACAAATAAATAATTACTAATATCATTTGTATAAATTCTAGAATCATCCTTTGCAATTATCATTAATGGTGATTTAGTAATTTGTAAAGTACCTGATACAAAATTAATATCATAATTATATGATGAAACACCACTTGGAATAATAGTATATATACCAACATCTTTATTATTTAAATATGTACCACTAAATGTAATTTTTCCTGATAAAGTAAAATTTAAATCATATATTCCAGTACCTATTATAGTATATGTTGGTGTATATGATGACGTATCATAAATTTTAGTAAAATTATTTGCTTTAATAATTAGTGGAGCTTTAAAGATATTAATAATACCTTGATTAAAAATAATATTATAATTCAATGAATAGAAACCACTAATTGTAACAGTATAAGTACCTGCTGTTGAATTAAAATTTGTATTATATGTAATTGTACCTAATAAATTATTTGATGTATCAGAACCTTTAAAACCTGAATAAAACAAATTTAAAAAGTAATTATTATTTCCATCAAAAAATTTACTAATTGTATTAGGTTTAATAATAAGTGGTGCTTTTTGAATTATTGTATAATCACCTAAAAATGTGATTTTATAATTATTTGAATAATAACCAATTGGTTTAACAAAATAATTACCAAAATCAATTAATTCAGATTGTTCAAATAAAATAAATGTTTTTTTACATTTTAAAAAGTGTGCAAAAGTTATATCTAATGAATTATTTATATTATTCCAATTAAACCCATTATCACTTGTTACAAATACTAAATTTGTATTACCTGATGCTAACCATTTGTTTCCATCATAAATTATTGTTTTACCAAAATCATTAAATACTGTCATACCTAATCCATACCAAACAATACCATCATAACTATATGCCATTGTATTATTACCACTCCCTACTACTAACCATTTATTTCCATCCCAATCACCTGATGATGCATAATCATTAAATATATCAGTACCTAACCCATACCATGTGATACCATCATAACTATATGCCATTGTATTATTTGATCCTTTACCTAATGCTAACCATAATGCACCATTAAATAATATATCATTACCATATAAATTAAATAAACTAGTACCTAAACCAATCCAATTATAACCATCATAACTATAAGCCATTGTATTATCACCTTGTCCAATAGCAACACAAATATTTTTACTTGTTTTAATTGATTTACCATAAATGCTAAAAATATTAGTACCTAATCCGGTCCAATTAATACCATCATTACTTATTGCTATAGAATTAATACCTTGACCAACAGCAATCCATTTATTATTATAATAACTTATACCATAACCAACAAGTAAAAAAGTAGAAATTCCAATACCAGTCCAATTAATACCATCATAACTATATGCAATAGTATTACTTCCAGAACCAACAGCAACCCATAATTTATTATTAGTTTCTACATTTAAACAATCTGAACTAAAAGGGTTATTATTTGAATTAAACCAAGTATTTCCATCATAACTATAACCAATAGTATGTGAATTTTTAATATTACCGCAAATTAAATAATTAACTTGATTATAATCCACAACATGTCTAATATCATTTGTAGTGTCTAATAAAATAGAATAATTTAATTGTCCACTTAATGAATATTCATTTTCACCAATAATAAATCCATTATAACTAACACTATGTAAATTAAAATTATAAGCATTATAATATGTTTTAACAGGATTGTAATAAATTAATAATGATTTTTTATTTATCATACCAAAATAATTATTTATTGAATCTGTTAATATATAGTTATATTTATCTATATTGCCAAAAATAATATAAGATATAGTTAATAATTGCAAACCAGTATTTGATGAATTATAATAAGATAAATAACTACTAATAGTAACAATATCAGTATTAATTATTCCACTAATTGTTAGTTTTAAATTATAAATATTAGTTGTTCCATCATATGTTTTATTTATATTACTAGGTATAATATTTGTAGTTTTAGGATAAATATTTGCATTAATAGTATTTGTAAAAAATTGATAATTAAAACCAGTATCTCCATATAAACACCACTGACCTAATTGTGCAATTGAACCATAAAATAATTTATTTATAATTAATCTAAAATATGAAAAATAACTTGTTGAACTTGTAAAATAAGTTGTTAATTTTTCTTTTGGAATAATTTCAATATTTTGTATATCAACTAAATACCAATTAATACCATCATTTGAACCTGCAATATAAAATATTGAAAATGGTGATTCTTTTTCATAAAGTGTATATGATTTTAATATAAAACTAAAAGGAAATTGAATTTGTAGCCATTCACCATCATAAGAACTTGAATCAATTATAGTTGTAAAATAGTTATCATTACCACCACCAATATAATTATGAGTAATATAATCATATGAATTTTGTACATAATTACTACTTATATCACCAAAATATGATGATATCCAATAATCAGTTAAATTATTATTAAAAATATTCCATGCTTGTTTACCATTACCGGATGATGATTGTGATGCAATATATAATTGACCAGATAGATTTAATGTATTACTTGTAAATGATATTATTGTTGGTATATATTGATTATTTAATACAATTGTTACAGATTTATTTAATCCTGCATGTAAATCATCAAAAACAGCAGAATAATTAATAATATCATCACTAATAATTCCACTAACTGTTACCTTAATTATTGTTGTTTTATCATAAATTTTATGATAAGGTGTAACATATAAAAATTTCTTAATAATATTTGCACTAGTATATGCATAACTTGAAATATTATAATTATTATTATTTATTATTATATTACTAATTGTTATTAATTTATTAATACCTGCATTAAAATCACTAAATCTAGCATAATAATTTGAAATATCTACAATATCATCTGTTAAAATACCACTAATAGTATAAATAAATTGTGCAATGATATTTTTATCATATATTTTATCAATACCAATTGGATTAATATTTATTGGTTTAGTAAAAATATTTGCTGTTGTATATGCATAACTTAATATTTCATAATTATTATTAGTAATAACTACATCACTAATTGTAATTAATTTATTAAAACCTGTGTTAAAATCATTAAAATTAGCATAATAACCAGAAATATCAACAATATCATTAATTATAACACCACTAATAGTATAAATAAATTTGGCAATTAAACTTTTATCATAAATTTTGTCTATACCAATTGGATTAATATTTATTGGTTTAGGTAAAATATCACCAAATGTATATGCATAGCTTAATATTTCATAATTATTATTTGTTATAACTATATTACTAATTGTTATTAATTTATTAGAACCAGTATTAAAGTCATTAAAATTAGCATAATAATTTGAAATATCAACACTATCATCTGTTAAAATACCACTAATAGTATAAGTAAATTGTGCATCAATACTTTTATCATATATTTTATTAATACCGATTGGATTAATATTTATTGGTTTAGTAAAAATATTTGCTATAGTATATGCGTAACTTGAAATATTATAGTTATTATTATTTATTATAATATTACTAATTGTAATTAATTTATTAATATCTGCATTAAAATCACTAAATCTTGCATAATAATTTGAAATATCTACAATATCATCTGTTAAAATACCACTGATTGTATAAATAAATTGTGCAATAATATTTTTATCATATATTTTATCAACACCAATTGGATTTATATTTATTGGTTTAGTAAAAATATTTGCTGTTGTATATGCATAACTTAATATTTCATAATTATTATTAGTAGATAAAATATTACTAATTGTTATTACTTTATTAGTACCAATATTAAAATCATTAAAATTAGCATAATAACCAGAAATATCAATAGAATCATTTGTTAAAATACCACTAATAGTATATGTAAATTGGGCAATTAAACTTTTATCATATATTTTGTCTATACCTATTGGATTAATATTTATTGGTTTAGGTAAAATTGCTGAATATAAAATATATGCATTTAATGTGTAATTATTATTACTATTGTTCCATAATTTATTGCTATTATAATTATAAATTGTAAAAATTTCAGTAGATGTTAGTGATCTATTATAAAGTCTAAAATCATCAATTCTTCCTGTTAAAAAAAAATTAGCTGTTATTGGATTTAAAACGCCATATAAAGAAGTACCAAAACTAATACCAGATAATGTAATATTTGAAGGATAAAATTCATTAATTAGTGTTGTTCCTTTTTGAATACCATTTATATAAATAATCCATGATGAATCTGAATTTAAAACCCATGTTACATGTTTTAATATTGATGTACTAATACCAATATCATAATTACTAATATCATAACGACGACTTGTTGCATAATATGTATTAAATTGCATAAAATTATTATTACCAAATATTCCTAAAACTAAATAATTACTACCATAAATATAAACATATGGAACCCAACCACTTAATGTTGAACTAGCCCAAAAACATATTGTTAAACCAGATGATGTATCAACATTAATATTTGAATTTAAATTAACACTGTATCTTTTTGTTAAGTTTAAACCTAATACGTTTGTTCCAATTTGTGGATTATTGGTAGATAATAAATTGTATGCAGATGTTTGAATAGAACCACTTAAACAGATTGCATCTAATTGATTGTTAGCAATATTCATAAAATAATTATAATAAGCAGTTAATCTATCAAAAGTTAAATAAACTTTTAAATTAGGATCACTATTTAAACTTATTTGTTCTGTTATTAAACTTGCTGAAATTGTTTTATTGAAACCAGCATTAAAATCTGAATATGATGCATTATAAATAACAATATCACTAGTAATAATACCTGATAAAGTTAAATAACCACTAATACTTTGATCATAAATTTTATCTAACGGAGTTATTATTAATGTTTTTGGGTAAATGTTTGCAGTAGTGATTAAACTATAATTAATATTATAATTTGAATTAGTAGATAAAATATTACTAATTGTTACTGGTATATTAAAACCTGTATATGGATAATAAAAATTAGAATAATAACCGCTTATATCACCAGTATCATTCAATATAAATCCAGATATTGTATATATAAATGTTGTAAAAACTGTACCATCATATGTTTTACTTAATGCATTTGCATTTAAAAATATTTGTGCTGGATTAATATTAGCAGTAGTATATGCATAACTTAATATATTATAATTATTATTTGTAGATAAAATATTACTAATAGTTATTAATCTATTAAGACCAGCATTTAAATCATTAAAATTAGCATAATAATCAGAAATATTTAATATATCACCACTAAGAGTACCACTAATAGTATATGTAAATTGAGCAATAAAATTTTTATTATAAATTTTACTAATACCAGTTGGATAAATATTAAAAGGTCTTGTAAAAATATTTGCAGTTTCTATTCTACCTAAATAATAGTTTGGATAATAAAATATTGAATTAAATTTATATAAATGATTTAATGGTAAATTATTTTGTAAACCATATTTCCATGCTAAATAACCTTCTATAGTTTGTATATCTTTATTTTCTAATTTACTAGAATAAACTAATAATTCAAAAATATCAGTTGAATGATTGTAATTACCATTATTATAAGAATTTATACCTAAACATAATTTATTAATATTTAATAAACCAGATGATGACATACTATTATATGAACCATTTTTTCCAAAATAAATATTTGATCCATCATAATAACTTGTTAAAATAAGTGTTTCATTATAAGATACATCAATATTGAGTGCTTGATTATTTCTGTACAATTTTAAACCATTTGAATAAATTATAGCAAATTTATTAGGATCTGCTATGTCATTTGTAGCAAATCTGTTACCAAATGCTAATAAATAGCTATTAAAATTAAATAAATTTAATTTAAAAAGACCAACAATTGTAAATTGATTAGTTATACTTGGTATAATACCAGACAACCCATTATTAATTATTGAAATTTTTCTATCATCATAAGTTAATGATCCTCCTTTTATATCTGGTATTGGCGAATCATAAAATGTTAAATTTCTTGCATAAAAAAAAACAAATCTATTACCTGATGTTGTACACCAAGCAATTATAGGGTTGCCATAAGTTGCACTAGGATCTCCAGATAATCCATTACCAGATGTATAATGCGTCCATGTAATACCATAATCACGTGATACAGAATGATTATTTGGACTTAACGACAATCCCCATACTACCATAATACTTTGACCATCATCACTTATTGCACAATTTATATATCTAACAGCTGTTGGTATAGTTGTATTTTGTTTCCAGGTTACTCCAAAATCATTTGATATAAATAATGCAGAAGTTGTTCCTACAATCATATTTCTACCGTCTGTACTCATATTAAAAGATAATATTGAATTTATTGTAATTGTATACCAACCAGTTGACCAATTATCACCACTTGTATTTATATAAATAGTATTACCACTATAACCAGCTAGTACATTACCATCATTACTTATTCTTGGGTTTAATAAATTAACACCATTTATTTGGGTCCATGTAGAACCTTTATCTATAGAAACACTAATTGATGTATCAAATGATATAACCCATTTCATCCCATCTAAACTCATTGCACAATTTCTACATACTTTACCAGTAAATATAGAATTATTTATTTTTGACCAAATTGTACCACTTGTTGTTGAATAATATGCATCACCTGTTGCTGTTGAATTTGATGTCATTATAATTAGTTGACCTAAACCATCACACGCTATACTATGATATGTAGTAATTTTTAATTCACCACTGATAGTTGGTGATATACCATTTCTTGTAAAACCATATGGAATATTTATTAATGGTGAGCCAACAGTTAAATATGTTAATCCATTTTGATTTATACAACCTCCCCATATTTGTGTTGGTCCAACTGGATAATAATTTCCGGTTGTTGTAAAAATACCCCTATTTAAGTTAAAAATTTGAACTTTTCTTAAATTTCCAAAATTTGTTTTATTTTTTATTTGTACAATATTTAAATCAGATGCTATTATTAAATTACTACTATTATCAGCATTTAACCATAATATATCATTATCTGATGGTAATACAATTTCATCACTAATCCCAATAATTTGTGTTGTAATAACATTTAAATGTTTATTTAAACCAGCATTTTTGTCTTGAAAAGTTGCCACATATTTAATATTATCTGGTAATATATTTCCACTTGTTGATGATAAAATTGTTATGTTACCATCATAAATTTTATCATTACTAATTAAATAATATGGTTTTTGACTTATATCACCAGTTGTATATGCATAACTAAGTATATCATAATTACTATTAGTTGGAATAATATTACTAATTGTTATTAATTTATTATTGCCTGAATTAAAATCAATAAATGTAGCATAATAATTAGTTATATCAACAATATCATCTAATAAAACACCACTTATTGTATAAATAAATTGCGCATTATATGTTTTATCATATATTTTATTAACACCAATTGGATTAATATTTATTGATTTAGTTAAAATATTACCAGTTGTATATGCATAACTTGGTATATAATAATTATTATTTGTAGATATAATATTACTAATTGTTATTAATATATTAGTTCCAGTATTAAAATCATTAAAATTAGCATAATAATTAGATATATCAACAAAATCATCTAATAAAATACCACTTATTGTATAAATAAATTGTGCAATAAAATTTTTATCATATATTTTATTTATACCAATTGGATTAATATTTATTGGTTTGCTAAGTATATCTGCTGTGGTATATGCATAACTTGGTAAATAATAATTATTATTTGTAGATATAATATTACTAATTGTTATTAATATATTAAAACCAGCATTAAAATCATTAAAATTAGCATAATAATTAGATATATCAACAATATCATCTAATAAAACACCACTTAATGTATAAATAAATTGTGC
>JACCDU010875138.1_pt1 | contig 16591 bp, 3 predicted proteins | sample 7446081 | NCBI WGS metagenome assembly JACCDU01 (sample SAMN15323447, study PRJNA562643) | freshwater metagenome | isolation source: river surface water | place: USA:Blue River Watershed | collected 2017-08-17
ACAGAATCTAAAATTCCGTCGTTGTCTGAATCAGTATCTCTATAATCAGGGATTCCATCACCATCAGTATCTAGTGGGGTTGTGCCCGTTCCTTTTTCGATTGCATCTGGAATACCATCATTGTCAGAGTCTAAATCTTGGAAGTCTGGTGTTCCGTCGCCATCAGTATCTACTGGAGTAGCGCCTGTTCCTTTTTCAACAGAATCTAAAATTCCGTCGTTGTCTGAATCTGTATCTCTATAATCAGGGATTCCATCGCCATCAGTATCTAGTGGAGTTGTACCCGTTCCTTTCTCAACAGAGTCCGGAATACCGTCGTTATCAGAGTCTAAATCTAAATAATCTGGTATACCATCTCCATCTGTATCTCTAGGAGTAGCTCCTGTTCCTTTTTCGATAGCATCTGAAATACCGTCATTATCAGAATCTAAATCTTGATAATCTGGTGTACCATCGTTATCGGTATCTACTGGAGTTGTTCCTGTTCCTTTTTCAATAGCATCGGTAATACCGTCGGCATCCGAATCTACATCTCTATAATCAGGGATTCCATCGCCATCGGTATCCGTTGGAGTACAAGGTGCTGTACCGGTACAAACCGCATCTTCAATTGCATCTGGAATACCATCGTTATCAGAATCCAAATCCAAATAGTCTGGTGTTCCGTCGCCATCCGAATCTCTAGGTAAAACACCTGTTCCTTTTTCAATTGTATCTGGGATTCCGTCGCCATCCGAATCTAGATCTTGGAAATCTGGAATAGTATCTCCATCTGTATCCACTGGAGTAGCTCCGTTTAGACCTTTTTCAATACTATCTAAAATACCATCAGCATCCGAATCAGTATCTCTATAATCTGGCGTTCCGTCGCCATCGGTATCTACTGGAGTGGCTCCAGTTCCTTTCTCAACAGCGTCTGGAATACCATCGTTATCCGAATCCAAATCTAAATAGTCTGGCGTACCGTCATTATCGGTGTCTACTGGTGTTGTACCTGTTCCTTTTTCGATTGCATCAGAGATCCCATCGCCATCCGAATCTACATCTATGTAGTCTGGAATAGTATCACCATCAGTATCACGAGGTGTAGCTCCATTAGTTCCTTTTTCAACACTATCCAAAATACCATCGGCATCTGAATCTAGATCTCTGAAATCTGGAGTTCCATCACCATCCGTATCTACTGGAGTAGCACCTGAACCTTTTTCCACTGCATCTGGAATACCATCGTTATCTGAATCTAAGTCTAAATAATCTGGTGTGCCATCGCCATCTGTATCTACTGGTGAAGTGCCCGGACCTTTTTCAATAGCATCCGAGATGCCATCGCCATCTGAATCTACATCTAAGTAGTCTGGAATGGCATCTCCATCGGTATCAACAGGATTGTTTCCGTTAGCGCCTTTCTCGATAGCATCTGAAATACCATCGGCATCTGAATCTACATCGTATGGATTCGCTTTTCCGTCACCATCGGTATCAACTGTAGTCAATCCTCCGTTGGCTGACTGTGGCACTCCGTTAGCATCTACTGCTCCGTCGGCTCTACCGTCATTATCTGCATCTGTTCCTCCTGCTTCGATTACATCGTTGATACCATCGTTATCTGAATCGATATCCAAACGGTTTGGAATTCCATCGCCGTCTGTATCACAATTTGGATCGGCTGGATTACAAGCTGCATTTTCAACTGAATCTAAGATTCCATCGTTATCATCATCTAAGTCTTCCGTTGTGTTAATGGTTAATGTACTCGTATTTGTTGCTCCTTGACCATCACTTACTGTATAGGTAATTGTTGGAACCTGTCCTGAGAAACCAGTTACAGGTACGAAAGTATAACTTCCGTCGGCATTGAGTTTCAAGGTGCCTACATTTGGAATATCAACAATTGAACCTGCTGGATAGGTTTGCCCATTTACGGTGAAACTTGTTACTGTAAGCGGGTTGTTCTCAGGATCAGAATCATTAGTTAGTACATTACCTGAAGCTGTTTCTCCTTGTCCTACTGTTTTCGTGTCATTTATAGTAACAGGTGCGTCATTTACTGGCGTCACGCTCAAGTTCAAATTGGCTGAGTCTGTTGCGCCTGTGCTATCTTCAGTAGTGTACACAATTGTTGGTACTTGTCCTGAATAGTTAGGGTCTGGAGTAAATACAAACGTACCATCTGCATTAATTACAACCGAACCTTTTCCAGGTATTTGAGCCGTTGTTCCTGCTGGATACGTTACTCCTCCTACTGTAAATTCTTTGACTGATAATGCATCTCCATCAATATCGCTATCGTTATCCAATACATTTCCTGTTGCAGGGGTATCCTCTGGCGTGGCAATATTATCATCGTTCACCGCGTTTGGTGTATCGTTTACCGGCACCATAGTAATAGCAAGTCTACCAACATCAGTACCTCCATGACCATCACTAATAGTATAATCAATAGCAGGTACAGCACCTGTATAATCAGCATTTGGAATAAATTCAAACGTACCGTTTGCATTGACTTGAATAGTTCCAACGCCTGGTATTACTGATCTACTTCCTGCTGGATAGGTATAGGTTACCCCTCCTACAGTAAATGAATATTCTGTAATTACTAAAGTGGTGCCAGCATCGGCATCGGTATCATTTGTTAATAAATTACCTGTTGCGGTACCATCTTCGGCTACTGTTGTTGTATCGTCGGTAGCTACTGGAGCAGCATTTACAGGCGATACAAATAAGTCTAACTTAGCCGTATCTATAGTAGTACCATCGGTTACTGTATAGATAATGTCTGGTACATCTCCTGAATAGCCTGTGGCAGGTACAAAGGTGTACGAACCATCAGCGTTAACTGTAATTGTCCCTTCTGTCAATACTACTGGAGTTCCCACTGGGTAATCTACTCCTGCTATTGTGATTTTAGTTACCGTTAAGGTATCTCCATCCACATCAGTATCGTTAGTTAGTACGTTACCTGTCTTAGTACTTCCTGCTGGTGTAGTCACTACATCATCTGAAGGAAGTGGCGTATCGTTTAAATTACCTACTGTAATCGCTAAGGTTCCTGTTGCGTTACCTCCATTACCATCACTTACGGTATAGTCTATTGCAGGTACTGGCCCTACATACCCAAAGGCTGGTGTAAAAGTATAGCTACCATCGGCATTCACTACAATAGTTCCTTTACCAGGAATAGTTGCTGTATCTCCCGCATTAAAGGTTACGCCACCAATTGTAAATGTAGTTACGCTTAAAGTGTTTCCGTCTGCATCGGTGTCGTTAGTCAAGACATTACCTAATTTTGGCGTGTCTTGTGGGGTTGAAGTGGTTTCGTTAGCTACTACTGGCACATCATTTACTGGTGTTACCGTAATGTCTAATTTACCTGTATCTGTTCCTCCATTAGCATCGGTAGCGGTGTACTCAATTGGTGGTACTGCCCCGTTAAAATTAGCTACTGGAGTAAAGGTATAACTACCATCAGCATTGACTACTACTGTACCTACATTTGGTATCGTAGCGGTTTGACCTGCTGTATAGGTCGTTCCATTAATAGTGAAACTATTTACTGTTAAGGCTGAGTTTCCTGAACCATTATCATTAGTCAATACATTGCCTGTTGCAGGAGTATCTTCGGCAACAGCTTTCGTGTCGTCAACAATACTTGGCACATTACTAATTATTAAACGTGCTGCACTAGTCGTTTGATTACCACAAGCAAAGTTCGATTCTTTAATTTGTAAACGGTATTTGTATTGGTGCATTGCCATGGTTACATTGCTCACTACTAATGTAGTTGTAGTAGCTCCAGCATAAGTAGCGTTATTGGTTACATTAGCCCATGTAGCGCCACCGTCTGTACTTTGCTCCCATTGGTAGCTGGTTACTCCTGAACCTGGTGTTACCACGGCTGTAAACGTAGCGTTATCTCCCACTTGTACTGTTTGGTTAGTTGACTCAGTAGTAATCGTACTTGAAGTTCCTGCTACAGTAGCATTAGTATAAGTACCAGTATAGCTTGCTGCTGTAACTGTACCATTTGCATTGACCGCTGGTGGGTTACCTGTACCATAGTATTGGTTATTATCTGTTCCTTGTGCTGATGTGTTGTTGTAAGCTTCATTCGCATCTGAACAACCATCGTTGTCTGAGTCAGAATCTAGACTATTAGAAATTCCATCGCCATCCGCATCCGGACAACTAATTTGTAATATAGAAATATCATCAATAGAGAAGTCATTTCCACTAGAATTAGTAGAGACATTTTTAATAATAAAACTTACCGTTTGATTACTTGCTGATGTAAAATCAATCGTAGTTAATTTCCAACCCAATGAATTTTGTGGGCCTGAGTTTGCCGATGCTAATACTACATTACTTGAAGATAACACATCAGCTGCTAATTGATAATCATTTGCAGCAGATGCAGCTTGGTGCCAGAACGAAATTCTGTATTTTGCTCCTGCTTGTAATGTCACATTTTCACTGTAGAAATTACCAACAGTCATATTCCCATTTACCGCAAGATAAGCATCTGTTGCTGTACCTGAAGTATGACCGACATAACGCCAGAAATTGGCAGCTGGATGATATGGTGTACTTTGATTCACTACCGCATATTGCGATGCACCAGTATTTGATGCAAAATATGTATAACCTCCTGTAACAGTCGTATTCGCTAAGTTACGTGGTGCAGCAGCTGTGCCAAAGGTACCGTTACTTTCATTGGTGTTTAATTGTACAGGAGCACATTCAACATTATCTAAAACACCATCGTTATCATCGTCAATGTCTATTAAATCTGCTATACCATCATTATCTGTATCAATACATGCATTAACTGTATTTGAAGTCGCGTAATTGTACGTATACGATCCATTAAACACCCCATTATCAGCTGTAGTTTCTAAACCATCTGCTAGACCATTTGTTCCAAATGGAGCTGGATGAGCAAAGTTGGCAGTAGTAGAAGTGGTAGTTCCGGCTTCTTTGGCATCTGAACAACCATCTGCATCAGAGTCTAAATCCAATTGATTTGGAATACCATCATTGTCTGTATCTTGAATTGCACATTCTTGATAAACTTCTCCATTTTGCAGTAATGTTCCACCTTTCCAAAATTGATTTCCTGTAAAACTTACGCGACTGTCATGTCCAAACGTAATCATGGTAGAAGTGCTTGTTGCAATAAATGTAAGCGTTCTAACACCTGTTCCATTCAAGTAAACAGTACCTAGCACACTACCATTAGCATTATTGATAGCTTTCACATAAGGTTTTGATCCATTTGTAGCATCTACAAATGAACTTATTAATGTAACATCAAATTGATACGTTACTCCTGGGATAGTAGTAAACGTTTTGTAGATTTTTCCAAAAATCGGATTTGTATATGACCCTTGCAAGTCAAAATAAGGTTCACCATTTGAAAGCCCCATGTAATCAAAATCGGATCGATCTACAGCGGCTGACGGATCAAAATCATACGCATTCCATCCTGAACAATGGGTGAAGATCCCATATTGAGCTGTTCCAAATTGTGCAGTTGTACACGTTCCATTTGTAAAAGATGTTGTTGAATTACAACTGAACTCCTTTACGTCTGTTACCCCATCATTATCATCGTCTATATCAATAAGATCAGTAATTCCATCACTATCTGAATCTTGACATGCATACATGGTAGTATCTATAGCAAAATGGTAAGTATATGTTCCAACATACACCCCACTTTCAGTAGCGGTTTCTTTGGCGTTGACAAAACCATTGGCTCCGTAATTTGCGGCCGTAGTTCCAGCTACAGGAACGCTTGTTCCAACTGAATATGCTCCTGATTCAATGGCATCGTTACAGCCATCGTTGTCTGAGTCTGGGTCTAAAGTATTTGGAATACCATCACCATCTGTATCACAAGTAGAAGTAACCTCGTTTGCCAAAGCAACCATTTCAATTTTAAAATCATCTATAAAATTCCCCCATGCATCTCCTCCTGTAGAAGAGATCGATTTGATAACAAAATAAGTTTCTGTTTGTCCAGCTGGAACTGTGTAGGTACCTTGATAGGTCCCCCAAGCCGTTGTTCCGTCAGACATGGTTTGTACTGTAACAGCTCCCGCCACAGTTGCACCAAATTGCACATCAGCCACATCAACGCCCGATCTACCGCGGTGTTTGATAGACCATTTGAAAACACTTCCTGGTGCTATACATAATTTATTATATAGAGAAGATTTTTGGTACGCATTTAGTTCGGCAAAACGTAATCCTTCTGCCGCAGGAGGCGTTCCTCCGTTCCAAATTTCAATTTGATTATCTGTTGCTGTTGTTTTCCAACCTGGATAATTAGCATTTGTATAGAAACCTCCTGTCAATGATTCAAAACCACCATTAGTTATTATGTTTGTTGGGCTACACGTAACAATTGGACATTCTGTTTCATCTAACACCCCGTCATTATCATCGTCTAAATCATTGATGTTAGCAACCCCATCGCCATCCGTATCGGTACAACCATTAATGTAGTTTGTTAAGGCTCTATTATACGTATAAGTACCATTAAACACCCCACTTTCAGAACCGGTTTCTTTCGCATTGACAAAACCATTGGCTCCGTAATTCGCGGCCGTTGTACCAGCTACTGGAACGCTTGTTCCAACTGGATATGCTCCTGATTCAATGGCATCGTTACAGCCATCGTTGTCAGAATCTGGGTCTAAATGATTTGGAATCGTGTCACCATCTGTATCCATTGCACTACAATCTGACTTAGTATAGAAACTTGGTTCATAGCTTGTTGCTGTTTTAAAATATAGTTCTGTGGCTACACCATTATTATTTAATGTACCTGCAGTACCGTAAATTCTGTAATATTTATAGCGTGCTTGATTTTGTGTAATCGGGAAAACTTCATTGAATGTTGCAGCCGTCCAAAATGGAGCAATAATTGTATTATCTGCTGCTGTATTAAAGGTTAATGGCGCACTTAAATCTGTCCAAGAAGTATTGTCTAAACTTCCTTGAACCACTACTGTTGAAGCCGCATTAAATACACTGTACGTATTTGCTAAACGTACGACTAGTTGCGTTAATGGTACAGGGTAATTGAATGCTACTTTTACTAATTCTTTGTTCACAATTGTTGAAGTGTTCACAAAATTGATTGCGTTAGTTGTTCCATCACCATCTACTAAATTAATTCCAATATTGTTTGGACTTACGCGTGGTATTTCTGAAGAAACAGCAAGGATAGCTTTTCTATTACCACTTTCAAATGTAGCTGCTGTAAAATAACAATTTGGCGATTCAATAGCATCTAAAACACCATCATTTTCATCGTCAATATCCATAATATCTGGTACGCCATCGTTATCAAAATCAGCACATAGGTTTAAGTTTGCACTTTGAGCATAGGCATTATAGGTTGATAAATAATTGATATTTCCTGAATTGGCTGAAGTTTCTACGCCATCTGCTAAACCATTTGTTCCATATGTTCCCTGTGCAATAGCGTTTGTTACTGATGTTGTAGTAGTTGAACCATTGGCTATATTCACAAGATTACCTGAAATTAAAGTGCCAGAAACACTTGACTCTTTTGCATCACTACAACCGTCACCGTCTGTATCCAAATCCAAGCGATTGATAATACCATCGCCATCAATATCAGGATTACACGATGCTGCAATGTTATCTGATAAATCACTTCCTCTTTCAAAAGGATTGAAAACATAAGCCGCTCTATTTGTTGTGGAACCATCACCAAAAGCACCCGATACATTATGGCCAACGTTTCCAATCTCACCTTTGTCATTCAGCATAGGTGTAAGGTGACCGCCATTTTCGAGTACATAGATAATATCTGTTGGGGCAATACCATCAGGGGTTTTAGGAACTAAAGTATTCGCACTAAAACCAATCATAGCACTTCCACCAACAGACCCCCATGATAACGGTTGACCTGTATTTAAAATAACAGAAGCGGATGTATATAAGTCTGTTGAATTTTGTGCGCTTAAGTATTCAACATTTTCTAAAATCCCTACTCCATCTTTTCCTAAAACATTTGCCCATGTTGTAGTATTTGACAAACTATTTAAGCCTAGAATTCCTTCTGAACCTGAACCCATTGCATAGACTTTCTTATTAGTACCCAAAACTAAATAAGTCATACTTGCATTGTAGGTTGCATCTATCATGGCAATGCCCGTTCCACTAGGTAAAGGATTGGTCATTTCGGTAGCATAATTTAATGTTGTTGCTGCTGATCCATTGCCCAAGTAGACATTTGTTCCCCAGGTATACAACTTACTATGCGTAATATCAGCTGCAATCGATCCATTTGAAGTCGCTTCAACTTGATCAATGTTAACTAAAGGTGTGTTTGGTGCAACAAGAACTTTAGTAAAACCTGTTGTAGCTGAAGTTAAACCTGCTCCGTTTAATGCTGCTATTCCTTTACTATACGAAAAAACTGTACCATCAAGCAACAATATTAAGAAGTTATTAGAAGACGCGCTGATCGACTTGATGTTTTTAGGGTCGATTTCAGCAGGCAAAGCTACTTTTTGAAATGGACTAGCACCTGTATTGGTTGTTCCAGGCAATACAAAATTTGTGTTCAAATAGCCCCACACCCAAATTCCTTCTGTGGTGGCTAGCACATAACAACTGTTTGATCCTGCTGCAGCCATATCAATGATTTCACCGGTATAATTATACCCATTGGCTGGAGTTACTAGCGTTGGTATTACTTGGTCAGTCCCATCGGCTTTGGCATATTGTCCAGCCACATAATATTTCCCGCTTTTACTTCTAAACAAAGTTCCGTGAAATGCAGAACTCATGATTTTAGATTTAAAACTTGCTTCATCTGTCCAGCTCGAAAATGTTGGTGAATTACATTCTTCGTCATCTACTACACCGTCATTATCGTCGTCCAAATCTGTTAAATCATTGATATTGTCGCCGTCTGAATCCAAGCATGCTTTTGTTTTATTATCAATAACATACAAGGCATTATACGTTCCGTTGTATATCCCATTGTCAGCAGTTGCCTCTAAAGTATTTGCAAAACCATTGGTACCAAAAGGCGCACTGTGCGAGTAATTTGCTGAAAAACTAGTGGTTGTTCCCGCTTCATACGCATCACTACATCCATCTCCATCTGAATCCAAGTCCAATCTGTTGGGAATTCCATCATTATCCGAATCACGATCCAAACAAATTGATTTTTCAGGATAGTTTGTATTGGTTAATCGTATGTTTGAAAACAAGGATGAAGTAGTGCTTCCAGAGACTACTAACTTGTAAGCAGAGTTTACTCCTTGAAAAGCTTGTTTTTGAACTCCGTTTACTTTTACAGTTACATATCCCGTTGCCGAAATATCAATACTGTATTCTTCAGTACCTGTAATTGCTCCATGATTAAAACTCCATGTAGCTCCAAAATAACCATACAATTGTGTTGCTGCTGTGTAAAACTTATACCCATTATCATTATAATTAGCAGGTGTTTGTGTTGTTGATCCTGCTGGGATAAATCCAATCATAGCAGAACCTTCAGTAGTTGTTTTATTGAATTTTAATGAAAGCGGTAAGGTAAAATTTTCAGTTGAATACGATGAATTCCAGCCATTTGTATTCGTTCTAATAGTATTTTTTGTTTTTTCAGTAACCGAAACACCAGAGAAAGATACTGATTCCAAATTCACACCCAATGAAATACAAGATATTTGCTCTTGTTTATCTAAAATACCATCGTTGTCGTCATCAAGATCGGTAACATCCAAAACTCCATCGGTATCAGTATCTAATAAATTTTGTTTTACGGCAAAGCCAATTACTGCATTGTGAGGCAATACCTGACTTATTTCCCAAGTTGCCGTTGCTCCTGTACCTACTTTGGTCATAGCCATATAGGTTGCGTTGGCGAAATTGCCATCACCATCTGTATCTACAACCAAGTAAACTGTCTCAGACTCATACTGCTGATAAGCAGAATTTGGTAACGCATTTATGGCTGAATTTCCAAAAGCTGGTACGCTGATTTTCGTAGCGACAGTCATTCCAACATTACTTACCTTCCATTTACGGTTTAATGGATAATAATTTCCTACCAATGTTTCTGAATACAACAAATTTCCATTGTTATCTCCTAAGACAACAAATGCATTGTCCGTTGCAATGTCATTCCCTACTGAACTTGCGTTCGTAGCGCCAATAATGGAATTATTACCAAGCGTTATGAATTTTACGTTGTAATTAGTTGAGAAAGCTTGGCGTTGGTGCAAGCCTTGGCAATCCGAACGACCAATACCGAACACATTATTATGGTAAGTTGCATTTGCTGTTTTGTTCCAAACAGTAGTTCCATTCCCCGCAAAGTAATCGTGATTTATAGTTAACCCATACTTAATAGCTAAATACGATTCCACTTGGTTTTGTTGCGCCGCATTGTGTGCATTTTGGAAACTGATGATTTCAGCTATAGGTCCATTCCATGAGCGGGTTAGTCCTGCCTGGTATGAAAGTGAAATTGCTGATAATGGGTTGGCCGCTATTAACGCGGTAGATGTAATTAAATTAGGTTTTCCTTGCGGACCAAAATCATAGGCAGTTGCCATTGTTGCTGCCGCACCTTCTTTTTTCCAAGTTACTTGTGCAGCAGTCATTGATGAACTAAATTGCAATTGTCCCGTGGCACCACCATGGTAATAAGGTGCTGTTCCATTCCCAAATAAAACATGATAATAAGTTCCTCCTGCTGCGGTTAGATCTTGTGCAACCCAATACGTTTGACGAATATTAGCCATATCCGGCAAATTCATTGCGGTATTAACACTATTTGAAAAATTAATCGCTGGATTAAAGTTGATTTGGTTGGTATTGTAAGTCGGCTGTGCTGCTACATTATTTTGAAAAGCGTCTTCTTCGTTGCCCGAAGCATCTTCCCAAATTGCCACTTTATCATTGTTGGCAGGTGTCGCTGTAGTTTTGGTGTACACATCCAAACGCATCGCTCTGTATGTTGTAAACGCTGAAGGAATGACACGTACGTAGCGACACGAAACCGGTGCAGCAAAATCAGAATAATGCAAGGCTGTATTTAATTCGTTTCCTTCAAACAGACCTATATTGGTCCAAGTTAGATTGTCGTTCGAGACGCGTACATAATAGTCTTGCACATAATAGGCTGCACTTCCTGCACCCAAGGTAGCAACACCATCGATGGTTTGTACACTCCCTAAATCGAGCGTTATTGAGCCAATTGCGTTAGAACCTGTTGGATTGGCAGCGCCTCCTTCACTTGCTCCGGGAATCCATCCATTTGTAGCAGACAATACAGAAGCAGAAGCTGGCCATGAAGAAGCCCAATCACTAGAGGATGTTCTGCTTGCAGCTGGGACGTTTTTTAGTGTACGAGTAGCATTAATGGCGCCATCTGCTTTTAGCCAAAACGAAGGTTTAGACGAAAAACAATCCGGACAAGTAGCACTGAAATTAGCAGGTGTAAAGGTATATTTCATTCCATTTCCAACTCCAGGGAAAATGGTATTGGCATTGTAATTTTGTTTACTTGATGGGATATGATTAAAAGTATAAATAGACAAATATTCGTTGGCACCATAATTACCCAAACCTACCGAAGCACTTTGAGGAGAACCTGGTGCTGAACCGTATAAAAATTCAATTTTATTAGAGGTTTCATATAACTTGATTTGGTAGCTAAAACCCGTTGCAGCATTGGCTGCATAGGATACTTTCCATTGTACAGTCAACACACGGTTGGGTGCTGAGCCAGTTAGTAACGTTGATACTCCACCTCCATTGGCTGCCGCAACAGTATACGTTGCGTCCCACCAAGCATATAATTTTGGGGTATTGATAATCGAACTGGCATTATTTGCAGACTCATTGGTAACTACAACTGCACCAAACTTTAACAATCCTGCTGCATTCACGGAGATATTTCCGTAAGTGTTTCCTTGGAATTGGAAATCAAACCCTATTGGTGTAAGTGCAGAAACAGCTCCTAATGCTGAACCACCCGGAACGATGTTAGTTCCTCCTGAAATTTCAGAATACGAAATGGCTTCGTTGGAAAAATTAAGGTTGGTGATTTGGGCGCTTACTCCTGAAATCATTCCAAGGATCATCAAGACCATCAGGCAGTATTTCACAAAAGCATTTTGCTCTTTAGCGCCGCTTTTAGAAATTAAACTTTTCGCAATTGAAGGGTTTAAAAAATTTCTCATACAGTAGTGTTTTGTTTTTGGCTGTCTTGTGCAAGACAAAAAAAGATGTGGGGATTATTTTTATTTTTTTAGCGCGTGATGCTTTTTTTTGTTTTGTTTTGTTTTAGAAAATTCATTCTAAGAGCGGAACTTTCATTTTATTAAACTGGGTTGGTTTTTATAACCTGTCCTATATATAAGTATAAATTGGACGATATGTTCTAACTCTTGTTGTTGTTTTTTATACCTATATATATAGGTGTTTTTGTAACTATATATATATAGGTTTAGTTTTTCAAAAAAAGTAGTAGTTTTTGGAGTAGCAATCAAAAGAGAATTTTCTTCTTGAACCGAAGAAGTGAAAAAAGAAAGAACAGCAACCCACAGGGTTGTTGTTCCAAAAGATAAACGTAATTTTTCTCTCATACAGTTAAACTGAGTTGATAACTTTTTGAGATTTGGGGTACATTCGATTTTTTCCTAATTAACAAACTGGGGTAGGTTTATAAATTAGTTACTGTCCATTTTTTGTTTTTTAATCTTATCAAAAAACAAGACTGGATATAACGAAATGCAAAATTAGTTTTTCACAAAGGGGAAGCGAAACGTTTTATATCACATAAAGATGTGATTTTTGATATACAAGGGAAGATTTACGATATGCGATTTACGATTTACGAAACCATTTCAATAAATTTGATTAGTTTTGACTACTATTCTCCTGAAAAATAAAAATGAAACAAGCTATTCTGTTCCTATTATTTCCCGTCCTACTCCTAGGCGCTCCAAAGTCTATTAGGAATAATAACAATAGAATCACTCAAATTTTTACTACAATCAATGGTCTTCCAGACAACACCATTAATGATATTAAAAAAGACAAAAAAGGCTATTTATGGATAGCTACAAACAAAGGAATCGCTCGTTTTGACGGAAAAAACTTCATGACCATTTCCAAAAATACGCACCCTTTATTTTTTGAGGACAATGTGGTCAATGAAATACAAATTGACAACAATACTATTTATATACTCTCTAAAAAATATGGCATTCAACTTCTTGACCGAATTAACCTAAAAATCACCCCTTTTATTGACCATCCCGTACTGTCCTTGTCTTTGAAAAACAACCTGCAATTGGTGCTAAACTCCAATGGAGATTTGGATTTTTTTGAAAATTTAAAAATCAAAAAATCACGCGCGTATCGTTCTTACGATCCTAGTAGTGCTATTTTTTATAACAACAATATCTATATTTTATCTCAAAGTAAAGGGGTCATTCAATCCAAAATTAAAAACCTTCAAGCAGAACATATTGTTCCTGCAGATTCAATATACATAAGAGGGAAACTAATTCCTTCGTCTAGATTTGGGTTAGTGTATGCCACAGGAAACAAAGTGTATGTGTTGCAAAAAAATCATTTCATACAACATCCTCTTTTAAAAGAAAAAATGGGCGTTACCAACTATTTTGAAGATGCAAAATCAGCCCCTTTTTATATCGCACGAAGCAAAAATGTATTTGCTTACGATAACAATGATTTTGTGAATTTTAAAATCCCCAAGATTAAAAATCCTGAAATTCGGACTGTGTTTTTTGCTTCATCTCATTGTTATTATCTAGGCACCAATCAAGGATTGATTCGAGTGGCTAAAAGCAATAAATACATCTCCATTATTGATGATAATGCATTGGTCGAGAATGACATGATTCGAATTCGGCGAAAAATAATTCAAACCGATTCTAAAACCATCTACTTTTTTGGTCATCCTCAAATTATGGCGTCCTATAATGGTGTGTTACAAAATGTGCCTTCTGAAAATTATTCCATGTACGACAGCACATTGTTAAACGATAAAATATATTGTACCACAGATAGTTATGGTGTTATTTCATTTGATATTCATTCTAAAAAAATCGAACGAATTTATTTGAATTCCATCCCTCAAAAAGAATTTTTCTATGTCATTGAAAAAGGAGAAAACAACAATCTCTTTTTAGGCGGAACCGATAAAATAGTTATCTATAACACCCTTACTAAACACTCCTCTATAACAACACTGCATCACCTCACCGTATATGCCATTACCCAAGATAAAGATGTGTTTTGGATTGGAACCAACAAAGGTTTACGTTGTGCAAAATATGAGAACGGACAATTTAAATGGATTAGAATCCCTTCTTTTTATACCAAAACAGTTAGGAACATTACATTAGATACTAGTCGGGAAAAGATTTGGTTAGGCACCGAAGAAGATGGCTTACTCATTGTGAACCCCAAAACATTTGCTTTTACTCAAAAGAAAAACCAATTGTTGAAGAATATAGCAGCAATAATTAATGATCAAAAAGACCGCATATGGGTGAGTACGTTTAATGGTATCGTGATTTTTGACCTTACTAAAAACGCAACTTACCAATTGAGTCAAAAAAATGGATTGAGCAACTTGGAATACAACTACAAATCGGCAGCACTCCTCCATGACGGAACTGTGATTTTTGGTGGATTAAACGGGTACGATCGTATCAATTTCAATCAGCTCAAAAACAATCTGAACGAAACTTCCCGAATCCATATTACTGGAATTAAAAAAAATAAAACCATTAATCAACACGCTTTTTATTTTGAAAATTATAAAAATCAAGAAACAATAGGATTCAACTCTGGAGATGAAGACCTGAACTTACTATTATCTGATCTAGATATTACTTCATCTTCCAGTTCTTTTTTTACGTACCAAATTAATACTGACAAACCTATTCTTGCCTATAATAATAGCATTAGAATTGCTAATCTACCTTATGGCAAATATGATTTAATCATCAATATGTATGATAATTTTGGGAATTTAAAAAACAAAAAACAACTGGTAATTAATGCCATTGTGCCGTTTTATTACCATCTCAATTTTTATATTGCCATCTCATTTATCCTTCTAATTTTTGGAAGTATCACTATTTATAATATCCGAAAAGCCAACAAAACTGAAGAGATGGTCAAAGACCGAATTGCCATGGATTTACATGACGAAGTAGGAACAGTTCTTACCCGTATGTTACTAATTATAAATAGCAAGAAAAAAGTAGAGTTGCAACACCGAGAATTAAAACAAGGGATAAGCGAAGCATTGTTTAGTATCCGAACTTCTATAAATGCCTTGTCAAATAACAATACAGCCTTGGAAGATTTAATAGATGACATTAAAGACTTACTCAAAAAAGAATTTAATAATTCGGAGATCAATTATTCCATCAATCATAGTAAAGAAATTCCAACTATCAAACTAAAACCCGAATTGTTCAGGGACTGCAAGCTAATCTTCTTTGAAGCTACTGCAAATACTTTGAAATATTCTAATGCAAAACAATTCACAATTACTATCACTCTTGACGACCAACTTACCATTACCATTTCAGACAATGGGCAACTCACGGACATCAATTCTATTTATAATAAAGGAAATGGTATTGGAAATATTATAAAAAGAACCGAACGCAACAAAGGAACTTGCAATTTCAGTTGCAAGGATCCACACGGATTACAAATACAATTAATTTTTGATTGGAGCCAAATCTCCTAAATATAGCTTTTATGAAAAATGTAATCATTTTAGAAGACGACTTTCGCATTGCACAATTAATGAAAGAAAAAATAGACGACCTCTCTAATTACCAATGTGAGGCTATTTATCCAAATCCTATTGAATTTTTTGACAATCCAAAACCAGCATCGATTTTTTTAGTGGATATCATTATGCCCAAAATGAATGGACTCGATGCCATTAAAAAAATTCTAGCCTTGTATCCTGAATCGAATATTATTATCAATTCTATTAAGGAAGACTCGGACACTATTTTCAATGCCATTCAATTGGGAGCTATCGGCTACATTGACAAACAAAGTTTTCAAATGGACTACCAAGAAGTTTTTGATGCCATAAAAGATGATGGCGCCTATATGACTCCTAAAATTGCGCGAAAAGTGATGGCACACTTTCAAAAAAAAGAAAATGATTTGGAAAAATTAACCAAACGTGAAATAGAAATCACAAATGGTATCCTAGATGGATTGAGTTATAAATTAGTAGCCGACAGGCATAATTTATCTATCGATTCTGTGCGAAGCCATATTAAAAACATTTACAGGAAACTCAATATCAATAGCAAATCTGAACTTTTTAACAAGTTTAAAATATAATACAATTGAGCCTATTAGGGCCAAATTAAATTCCATTTTTACTTGATTCAACAAAAAAAGCCTCTTCTTTCGAAGAGGCTTTTGTACTCTTTTTAGAAAAAAATGCTAACTTAATAGTCAAAGAGTTAGATGATTTTTATCAACTTTTGGAATGAAAAATAATAATCTGTTAGGT
>JACCDU010892049.1_pt1 | contig 16584 bp, 23 predicted proteins | sample 7446081 | NCBI WGS metagenome assembly JACCDU01 (sample SAMN15323447, study PRJNA562643) | freshwater metagenome | isolation source: river surface water | place: USA:Blue River Watershed | collected 2017-08-17
CGTCATTCCCGCCAGTGCACCCCCAATCATCATGGGATTCATGATCGGCCCGCGTTTCTTTCGTTGCTTCTTCTTTTCTTCCTTGATCTCCATTTGTGGAGGGATGTAAATGTACTCGGACACAAAGTTTTCTTGCCGGGTTATCTTGTACACTTTGAAAATGACAAATCCCAAGAGTAGGGCTAGGATTGCAATGGACACAGCGACCACGTGCATTGTCGGCTAAGCTAACCTACGTTGACAAAAAAATGAGACCGCCAGAATGTTTTTCTAGCACAGAGTATGCTTTTTGCATTTTTCATCTTTTTGCTTTTGTTGGCATCTTCCGTTTGTGCACTCGAGCTCCAAGCATTGGTTCTCATTCTAAGCGTTTGCAATTATGGCGCGGCAGTGACTCCTCGGATGCTGAAACCCGTCATCATGGGCACGCAAGGCAGTGTGGACAGCATGCTGAGGGCTTGCTCCTACAATGCTTCTGGACTGTCGAGGGGTACGACCATCGTTGAGCAAGTAGTGCCCATTCCTTGCTACGGGCAGACCCGCAATGGCGAGACATTCAACTCGGCGATGTGCCCCTTTAGCGCGTGGGGAGACTACGCCCTCGACTATGCCCAGAGCGTGCTCGGGATACCTGTGCAGCAGTACACGCACCGCATGATGATTGTTCCCAAGGGAAACGTGTGCTCGTGGGGAGGAATGGGGTACGTAGGATGCAAAAAAGATTGCCGCGTTTGGATTAGCGGCGACCTCTGGGACATGCCCGTGGCATACTTTCACGAATTGGGGCACAACATGGGGCTGGGACACGCGGGCGTGTTGGGAGTGGACGGATACGCAGACTTTTCTTCCGCCATGGGTTTTTGTTGCAACACGCGTTGCCACGGAGCCCCCCATGCCAGCGCGTTGGGGTGGTCCTCGCCCATCGCTACGCTTGACCAGAGAGCTTTGCGGGCAGGCAAGTGGATTTCCTTCGACGTGCCAAAATCCACAAAGACCAAGAAAAATCACATTGTCATTCGCCCAGATTGGAACAAAAACATCAAAGAAACTTTGTACATCAGCTACCGCAAGCGAGAAGGCTATGACATTGGGCTGCGCCTTGGCTTTGGTGATGTCGTTATATTGCATTCCATGTCGCACAACAGCAACGCGAGCAGCTTTGAAACGAGCCTGCAAGCAAATCAGATGGTGGAGGAAGCGCGGTTGAGCAGCGGCGTGGTTGTGTATGTGTCCAAAATCAGCGACGACCTCGCCAAAGTCTCAGTGTGTCGCCGCACGGCAAGCTCCAGGTGCATGCTGTGAAATTGACTTAAAGTTTCAATGTATTTACACGGCATGGCTTGCATCGGTATTGATCTAGGTACGTCTATGAGTTGCGCGGCAATTTTTCGAAACGATCGGGTGGAAGTGATCCCGAATGACCAGGGCAACCGAACCACCCCGTCTTACGTAGCGTTCACCGACACCGAGCGACTGGTTGGCGACGCTGCAAAGAACCAGGCGCCTACCAACCCCAAAAACACGGTGTATGACGCCAAGCGCCTGATTGGCCTCAAGTACAACGACCCCGTGGTGGCGGCCGACATCAAGCTGTGGCCGTTTGAGGTCAAGCCAGATGATCAGAACAAGCCGCGCATCGAGGTCTCTTACAAGGGCGAGGACACTTGCTTCCATCCCGAGCAAATCTCCGCCATGGTCCTAGGCAAGATGAAGGAGATCGCAGAGGCCTACTTGGGTGAGCCGGTGACCAAGGCGGTCGTTACGGTGCCCGCGCGATTTTCAGACAGCCAGCGCCAAGCGACAAAGGATGCCGCCGCTATTGCCGGCCTGGAGGTGCTGCGCATCATCAACGAGCCCACCGCCGCGGCGCTGGCGTATGGTCTGGACAGGGCCGGGACCGAAGAGCAAAACGTGATGATCTTTGACTGTGGTGGCGGCACGCACGACGTCACGCTCCTCAGCATCGATGGCGGCATCATTGAGGTCAAGGCGACCGGCGGCGATCCTCATCTAGGTGGCGAGGACATTGACAATCGCATGGTTGAGTACTTTGCCAAGGAGTTTCAGCGCAAGCACAAACACGACCTGAAGCAGAATGCCCGCGCGCTCAAGAGGCTCAAGGCGCAGTGCGAGCGCCTGAAGAAGACGCTATCATCGTCCACGACGGCCACGCTAGAGATAGATAGCCTTTACGAGGGCATCGACTTCACGGCGACGCTGTCCCGGGCGCGCTTTGAGGAGATCTGCAACGACATCTTTGTGAAGACCATGGAGCCCGTCGACAAGGTGCTGGCTGATGCCAAAATCGACAAAGGCCAAGTGCACGAGGTGGTGCTTGTGGGCGGCAGCACGCGCATCCCAAAAATCCAGAAGCTGCTCTCGAACTATTTCAATGGCAAGGCGCTCAACAAGAGCGTCAATCCGGACGAGGTGGTTGCTGCAGGCGCCGCCATCCAGGCGTCGATTCTGTCTGGTGGCTCGAGCGACCGCACCAAGGATGTGCTGCTGCTGGATGTCACGCCGCTGTCGGTGGGCATTGAGACTGCTGGCGGCGTGATGACGACGCTCATTGAGCGCAACACGACCATCCCCACCAAGAAGACGCAAACGTTTAGCACGTACGCCGACAACCAACCTGGCGTGCTCATCCAGGTGTACGAGGGCGAGCGGCGATTCACCAAGGACAACAACTTGCTGGGCAAGTTTGAGCTTACCGGCATTCCTCCGATGCCGCGCGGGCGCCCCCAGATCGAGGTGACGTTTGAGATGGACGCCAATGGCATCCTCAGCGTGACGGCCGCAGAAAAGTCGACGGGCAAGGCAAAGAACATCACCATCACCAATGAGAAGGGCAGGCTGTCCAAGGAAGACATCGAGGCAATGGTGAAGGACGCCGAGCGCTTCAAGGAGGAGGATCGCATGAATGCCGAGCGGATCGAGGCGCGCAACAATCTAGAGTCGTACCTTTACAATCTCAAGTCCACTGTGGTGGACGACAATGCGGCCAAGCTCCCAGATGAGGACAAGAAGAAAATTGCCGGCCTCGTAGAGGAAGGCATGGCATGGTGGGACGGCAATCAGAGTGCGCCAAAGGAGGCCTTTGATGCCAAACAAAAGGAGCTCGAGGGCGTGATCAACCCTATCCTCGTCAAGATGTACGCCGGAGGCGGGGGTGCGGAGCCTGGGGCAGAGGCGGGTAGCCCCACTGTGGAAGAGGTGGATTGACGTTCAATTGGACATTGTTAGACTGTGATATTATTTTTTGCCTCCCCCGCTTTGCAATTCCATCAAAGCCAGGGTGCGGTCGGTGAGATTGCCGAGGGTTTCCACAAACATCAAGCTCCCCACAATGTCGAGCGGCCCTTCGGTCTCGCCCATGGCATTGCGGTCATACTTGAGGCGCTCGTCCATGCGCTTTTTGAATCGAAGCAGTATGGTCACACGCTCACGCGCGTCGCCGGCTGGAAAAGACTCTAGCTCGGTCTCGATGGTATTGGCGAGGTTGTCGATGTCCAGCAAGACCCGGTCGACCTCGGCGGGCCTGGCAGGGCTCCAGCTGCCGTGTTGCTCAAAGAGCGCGTAAAGTGCGTCCGAGATCTGATCACACGCCTTGAGCATCAGGTTGAGGCCACCGTGGACGCGGCTCCTCTTGGGGCTGTTCTGTGTGTTGTTTTGCTTTGACGAATTGTTTTGTTGCTTGGATGACGAATTGTTTTGTTGCTTGGATGACGAATTGTTTTGCATAACCGTTTTTACCTCTGCGGATAAAATAAAGTCTGCATGCAAGAAGGCAAAAGGAAGTCTTGCAAGGACACACGCGTCGCGATACTTATGATCAACAGTCCAAACATAGCCAACTATGCTCACCATGCCGCGGTGGTGAATTACATGTACGCGTCCAAGCATGGCTACGCTTTCTTGGTAGAGCGTTGTCCCTCCAAGGGCAGTGGCTTTGAGCTGCCAGACACCAATGAGTATCTCATGGTGTGGACCAAGCCGCACCTGGTCAAAAAGCACCTCCCTCATTACGACTACGTCTTGTACATAGACAGCGACGCCATCGTCGTCGACCGTGAAAAAACGATCGAGGACCTCGCGGCCTCTCACATGCAAGATGGACCCGTGTGTATGGTGGCCGGGCGAGATTGCCTAAGCAGCAGCATAGAGTCGTGCACCGGCCACGAGGGAGAGCTGAACGCCGGCGTTATACTTTTCAAAAACGACCCCCGCACCATGGACATACTTGATGCGTGGATCGACGCCCGCTTGAACGCCGACTGCTTTAAATGGCGCGACGAGTTTCCTTACGAGCAGGCGTGCATCAATCACCTTCGCAACAAGCGGTTCCAGAGAGAGATCAAGGTGGTGCCGACAGAAGAAATGAATGGCGTCGATGGCCGGTGGATTGTGCACTACATGGCCCAGACGCAAGAGATCCGGGAAAGCGCGATGGTGGCCGAGTTGCGCAAGCTCTTTGAGTCCGTCGTGGGTGCACAAGGAGAGCGTGAGCCCGAGCCAGAGCCCGAGCGCGAGGGCAACGGCGAGGGAGGAGAGGTTGTCGAAGGGTTTACAGAAGGACACGGACACAGGTACGCCCCTGGCTTGTGGTGGTGGCTCGTGGTGGTTGGTCTTATCGTTGTTGTTTGTGCCGCCGTCGTGTTCAGTTTACCCAAGGCAGCGTGAGCGCCTCTTCCGCAGTGGGCCTCAGGGCGAGGTCCTTTGTCAGTAGCTTTTGAAGAAATGCTTGGGCACCTTCGGGCAGTCCTTGCAAGTCGGCCTCATCCTCGAGCACAGATCTCCAGATCGCATACACGTGTGGAGAGTAAGCGTTGTACTTGTCATTGAACGGAAATCGACCCGTGAGAAGCTGGTATGCCATCACACCTACCGCCCACACGTCAGACTTGAAGGTGTGTATGCCGCTGAGCGTCTCGGGCGCCATGTACCAGGGCGTCCCTCTGCTCGTGTATGTGTTGTTGTTGTGCAGCGCGGAAATGCCAAAATCAATCACCTTGACCACGTCATTGTCACACACAACAAAGTTCTCGGGCTTGACATCGTTGTGGATGATTCCCAAAGCGTGCAGCTCGACCAGGATTTCCAAGCAGCGCCGGATGACGCGTCTCACGGCGTCCTCGGTGCCGCCTATGTAAGCCGTGAGCGTGCCGCCTTTGCAATGCTCCATAATCATGCACACCTTTCCCTGATCGTCTTCAACAACGTCGACGAGCCTTGGGGTGACATTGTACGTGCTCTCCTCCACCTTTCGGTGCACAAACACCTCATTTTGTTGCATAACCCCAATCACCTTGCACGCATACTCGGTGTTTGGGGGGACCCTGGAGCGCACCAGGTTGACAGCAATGCAGCTCCCACCGCGCATGACGTTTGGCTTGACAATTTGATACTTGCTTGAGAACGTAGACATTTTTGGGTTCGAGGATTGAATACAACTGACCGGTCCCTTTAAACTCTGTCAAACTTTTCAGTGAGCCATCATCTGCTTTGTCGAAAACACCGAGCCAAGGATGGAGACGGCAAGGGCCTCAAGTGACTTTGTGGACTGTAAAATGATATTGCAATACGACGAGTCGCCATAGAGGTAGATCAAAAACACGTTGGATCGGCAGTAGATGTGGTGCACCCTTTCTAGGACGGTGTGGGCGGCAAAAAGGCTCGCCGCAGACAGAGCCATCAGGCAAACTGCTTTGGAATTGACAATCACGGCCATGTACACTTTAGCCTAGTGACAGGTAGTCACTTTAATTGGCTAGCAAATATTTAGAGTTTTGCAACACTTTAAAAAACAACGTAATTATATTCACTTTATGAAGCTGAACAAACCGATTGTCTTGGTCCCAGGGTTTTGCGGCTCAAAATTGGTAATGTGCAACAAGCGCCCAAAGGTCAAGCAAAAACCAATGTCCAACGACTTTATCAACCTGAACATTTTTGACAAGCGGTGGGATGGCGAGTTTGTACTCAAGTTTGACCCCAAAACGGGACGCCCCCAGCTTCAGGACAACATCGAGACCCTGGACTTTGGCGGCGTAGAAGGGATCCGCAACCTTTGTGAAAGTTGTTTGCTGATTGACAACGTTCTTGAAAAGTTCAAGACTGAGGCGTCCATCGACAACGTGTACAACTACCGTTATTTTGACTCGTTCATCTCGCGGCTTGAGAGCGCGTATGGCTACAAGAGCCGTTTTGACCTCTTTGGGGCGCCATACGACTTTCGCAAAATCGGCGTCCGCGAGTACATGGAGCATTACTTCAAGCGTCTGCAAGGATTGTTGGAGCAGAGCTACGAGATCCACCGCAAGGGCGCCCTCATTCTGGCGCACAGCATTGGGGCTCTGATCGTGTACGTCTTCTTGTGTGAGTACATGTCGCCCACTTGGAAGGCCAAGCACATAGACCGGTTCATCAGCGTCTCGGCGCCATTTGGCGGGTGCAGCGTGTCCTTGAAGACTTGTTTGTCTGGTTACCCCAAATTAATGCTACTAAAGGACAGGTACTTTCCCGTCATGCACACGAGCACCGGCATCAGCCTGGCGTTTCCAAATCTCTATGGCTACAACGACGACCACCTTTTGCTGTTGGACAAGTCGGCGAGCGCCAAGTTCCATGTCACTGACTTTACCGACGCCCTGCCAGACCATATGCGCAAGGTTTGGGACAGCAACGGGCGCGACCTCGTGCCGGTGTTCATGAAAAATACGGGGGTCGCCACGAGCATCATCACCGCCTCACAAAAAGACGCCGAGCTCATGTACCTCTATGAAACGTTGGACAAGACTGAGAATGTCGAGCCCGAAATCATGGCGTATGGGCCGGGGGACATGTTGATCCCCTCGCAGAGCCTGAATATCCACGAGCGCCATCGCCTCCGCTTTCCTAACTACACGTTCCACGACATTTCCGGCACCGAACATACGAAAGTCTTGAGCGATCCCAGATTCCTCGACATTGTGACGTCGTTTGTTTGAAGGACGACAGTCCCTTCTTGTAGTAGCGCTCGACGTAGCGTTGGTAGTATTGCTTGTGGTAGTCCACCATCTTTTGTTGAAAAGCAGCGGGGCTCGGGGGCGCCATCAAACCAAACACACTTACTTTTACTTGCCGGCAAAAAATTTGTCAGTTTGATGTAATAGGTTGTGATGTCGGTGGCCGTTGCCTTGAAAAACGTCGTGCTGATGTTGTTGATCATTCTCATCTTGCACTTTTTGCTGAAGAACGTGCTGCTGGAGCGCCGAAAGAGCGAGCCTTGCGTGCCGTACATCGCCATTGAGCAAAAGGTGTGCCCGCCACCCGTCGAACAGGCGGAAATGGTGCTCGTCGAAGAGGCAGAGATCGCACCAAAGCCAAAGGAGCGCCGCCGGAACAAAAAGGTTTGCGGTGAAAAAAAAGAAGTCGACATGGAGCTAGAGCTGCAACAGTTTGTCTTTGAGGAGGTCTCGGACGAGCTTGAACGTTTCTTTGCAGCGGCCCCCGCAGACCCCCCGGAGGTTTCCAAGATTGACAAACCGACCAAGGAGCCCGGTGTGAGCCGTGGCAGCACCGCCAATGTGTCCTTCATCAACGAGTACAAAAATGAGAGCGTGCTCAACAGCGGCGACCCCTTTGGCACGGGGCTGATGGCTTTCGACGCCTTTGACTCCAAGTTTGGCGGCGCCGCCCCATGTGGTGGGGCTGCTGGCTGGAACGACGACGACGGCGGCCCCCTTGGACCCCCGGGGGTGTAGTGGTAAGCACATAAAAATGTGATTATATTTCACAAACCAAAAGGTGTTGCAAGGATGCTCGGGGAAATCTCATTTGCAGGCAAGGTTGGATACAACATCAAGACGGATGACGCCAAGCAGCGCATCCTAGACCAGCTTCAAGATGGCTTCTCTTTCAAGGTCATCCAGAAGCACCACGAAAGGTACCACGATGGCCTCATCCACAAGCTCAATGCCAATCCGCATTTGGTGTCTCTGAGGACCAATGGCAACCCCTACCTGCTCTTCCTCACCAAGGTCAATTTCGTGAACCAATGTGTCTTTGTGGACAAGAAAATACAACAAGGTTATTTTTATCCGCGGATGATCGTGTCTCGATTCAGGTTCGATGACCGCTTGTTCGAGGGTGGAACCGTGCTGGACGGCGAGATGATCAAGACCAACGACGGGAAATGGCTGTTTTTGCTTGGTGACATCATAGGCTACAAAGGCGCGCACTTGGAGAATGTGAATTTGGTGAAGCGGATGAATTTGTTGTACGACGTACTCTCCAAGATGTTCACTGCCACGCCTTGCGACGTGTGTGTGCTCCAGGTGAAGCGGTACTTTACCTACCCGGAACTGGAGGAAACGCTGACAAACTTCATGCCAAGCCTGCCTTATACGTGCCGGGGCATCACCTTCAAGCCGTTGTTTTTGAAATTCAAGGAGATCCTTTACAACTTTGACGACTCCCTCATCGTCAAGGTGATGCGAAAAAAATACAAGTCTGTGAGCAACTTTCTGCTGAGCGAGCACGTCCAAGACGGCGATGCCGCGCCCCCCTTTGCCCCCTCCGACGCTGCATCAAGCGTGAGCAGCTTCTCAGTGAGCTCCGCGGAATCTAGCGAGGGTGCCAAGGTGTTTGTTGTCAAGAAGTCGAGCTTGCCAGATGTGTACGACATGGTCGATCCCTCGGACAACAGCACGCACATGGCATGTGTGCCGACACTGGAAACGAGCAAGTTCCTCAGGAGCGTCTTTGCAGACAAAAACGTCAACGACAAGGTGTCGTTGCTGTGCAAGCAGAGCGAACGCTTTTCAGAGCGTTGGATTCCGATCGAGGTGGCTTGACACACAACGCACAACTTGCGCGACTTGGTGGTCTTGGGCAAGGGTGCTTGCCGGTTTGGGCGTGGAGATGTACACCTTGTTGGTCGCGTCACCTGTGGGAGGGTATTCTCTGTGCTCGAAATGCACGTGCAAGTGCCCAGGAAGCTTGAACGTCACCTTGGAGACGTGGCACGCACTGTGTAGGTTATTGGTCGAGGGAAACACGTGGAAAGACTGCTTTTCTTTCCTATACTCCACTACGTCGCCTTGTTGAGAAACAAATGCCTTTTTGTAGACGCTGTTTTGGTGGTTGTCGCTGATCTCGCATACGAGATCGCGCAACATCAGCTCAGTGTAGTATTTTTTTATAGGGGATGCCGCAGACTTTGAGAGAGCCGCGATGACCCCCATGAGATTGCGGGCGATGGCGTCTGGGGCATTTTCGGACAGGACAATCTCAGTGAAATTGGCCTCGTTCATTGTGGTACTTTGTACTTGAACGTTTGCTCAATTTTTAATAGCCTTCAAAAACTGAAAGCTTTAAAGGTAGTGGCACCAACCAAGAAAACAGATGGCTGGCAACAACATCCGCGAAAAGGCGTTGGACATGCTAGGCAAGAAGTTGGGGAGCTCGATGCCAAATGCATGGATGGTCGATCTCGAGCGAGGAATCTACAATTGGGTCATCGACTTTGCGAATGAGAAGTGTGTGGTGAAGAATTGGGCGAACCCCATGTTCTCCAGGATTTATGCCGACAAGGTCCGCTCCGTTGTGTCGAATTTGGGTGACTCGTATGTCGGCAACGCGCGCTTGCTGAACCGCCTGGTAGATGACAAGGAGTTTTTACCGCACGACATCCCCTACATGAGGCCGGAGGTGGCATGTCCAGAGAGGTGGGTCAACATCCTGGACGTAAAGAACAAAAAGGACGCCAACATTGGTGAGAACACTTTGACGGCCATGACGGATCAATTCAAGTGCGGCAGGTGCAAGAAACGCGAGTGTGTGTACTATGAGTTGCAGACGCGCAGTGCTGACGAGCCGTCGTCTATCTTCATCCGTTGTCTGAATTGTGGGCACAGTTGGCGCATTGGTTAAGATGAGGCAGCAGGTTTGGCCGTGTAGCTCGAACTGAAGTTGTCAAGCGGCATGCCTATTTCTTTTTTTGGCAACGATAGACGATCGCTGGGTGGCAAAAAGTCGCCTGCGAGGTCCAAGGTGTTCATTGCAAGCTGAGAATTAGTGTTGGGTGTGTAATTGGTGGATGGTTGGCTGGTCGTTGGTGGCATGGTCGTTGGTGGCATAGTCGTGGGGGGCATGGTCGTGGGCGGCGGTAGTGTTGCAATTTGAGAAACAGGTATTGGTTGGGGTTGTTGATACACGAGCGGTTGTTGTGGTGGTTGGTAAACCGGAGGTTGTTGTTGATACACAGGCTGCTGTTGTGGTTGGAACAAAGGAGGTTGTTGTGGTGGTTGGTAAACCGATTGTTGTTGTTGATACACAGGCTGCTGTTGTGGTTGGAACAAAGGAGGTTGTTGTGGCAGTTGGTAAACCAAAGGTTGTTGTTGTTGATACACGGGCTGCTGTTGTGGTTGGAACAAAGGAGGTTGTTGGGGCGGTTGGTAAACCGAAGGTTGTTGTTGTTGATACACAGGCTGCTGTTGTGGTTGGTACATTGGAGGTTGTTGTGGTGATTGTGTTTCTTGTTGCGGGGGTTGGGTTTCTTGTTGCGGTGGTTGGGTTTCTTGTTGCGGTGGCTGGGTTTCCGGTTGAAATGTCACTTGTTCAGATTGTGATGTTTCCATATCTGGTTGTGGTGTCGTTGTGTCCACAGACGATTCAGATTGTGCCGGAATGCCCGTTGTGATTAACCCTTCTGGTCTGGGGGCGATTGTTGAAGAGTCAAAGAGCGTCGGTGAGGAAGGCGTTGTTGTCATTGAGGTTATTACTGCCATTGGTGTTGATGTCATTGTTTGCAATGACGTTGGGAGAGGAATTGGTGAAAAGCTTGTTTGCGGTGTTTCTGGTGCTCTGGTGGTACCGATAGATGGCACTCGAGTGGTTCCAGTGAAAGTTGGCGGCGTACGTGTGGTCGCAAATACTGGCATGCGCGTGGTGATAGAAACAGTTGGCGGCGCACGTGTAGTTGTGACAGGGAAAGTTGGTGGGGTACGTGTGGTGGTCGCAAAAGCTGGCATACCCGTGGTGAAAGGGACAGTTGGCGCGCGTGTGGTGGTGCCGATGAAAGTTGGCGGTGCACGCGTGGGCATTCGTGTAGTAGTTGCGGTGAAAAATGTTGGTGCGCGTGTGGTGGTGCCGATGAAAGTTGGCGGTGCACGTGTAGTTGCAACAGGGAAAGTTGGTGCATTCGTGGGCATTCGTGTGGTGGTACTGAGAGTTGGCGCACGTGTGGGCATCCGCGTGGTGGTTGTTGCAGGCCGCAAGGTCGTCAAGAAGTGCTCGCTACTTTCTGATGTCCTAGAGAAAAATGCAAATATGACCAACAACACCAATAAAATGGTTGCCAATTGGATTGGAGTCATTTTGGGTTAATTCAGAAAAATAGTGTGGTAGATGGGGTTGGGTTTACTTGCAGTACTTTGTGTCGACCACGAAATAGATCCAATAGAAAGGCCCCAACAACAACGCCATCACAGATGCCAGGATGTGTTTACGTGTACCGCCAGATTTGCTAAAGCAAAAGAGCGACATCAAAAAGGCTGGAATGCCGAAAGCAAGCCACACGACCAAGAATATCAACCACGTTGGCGTGTAGTTACGTTGGTCGTAGTAGTATCGGCGTCTGGGGTAGTGGTACCCCACAGGCTGCCCGAAGTACCACCTCCATGTTTCTGGATAGACATCAACCGCATCCATTTGGCCCTTTTGGGGATTTTCAGCACTCATTTACTGTATAACAACGAAAATTGTGCGGCTACATCTCACCCTCGTTGGGGATGCGAGATAGAGCAGTCGAGTAAAAAAAACGCTCTTAACGATTACACGACATTCAAGGTAACGGTAATATTACAAATGCCTTCCTATGTATTGCGAATTGAATTGGGAGTGCCTAGTCTAACCTACTAGAATCCTTTGCATAAACCAGAACACAATAAACACCAATGACAAGGGGAGCACCAGAAACACGATCCCCATCGAAAATGCGTTCATCTCCTTGAAATGCTCTACACTGTGCCGATTTTTTGCCATGCCTGCGTACCCTTCTATACAATCAAGACAGGAAAATCTCTTCGACGGCAATGTACAACAACACCCCGGTCAATATTGGAGCCACATTGATGACCTCGTTGGATTTCCGATTGCTGTTCTTTGATGCTGCCTCATATATCACTCGGGTAAGGCGCAAGACCAAAAACACTTTTGTAAGGATGGAGACGTCTTGTTGAAGGTGATCGATGGCCAAGTGCGCCTTGTCAATGGTCTGGCTGTGATGTATGATGGTGGCCAGAATGTCCCCATTCAACGAGAATATTTGCAATGCCTCATCGACTCGCTTGTGGATGTTGCGCGCGGCCTTGTAAGGGCGTGCGATCTTGAGCTTGGTGGACACGCTCACTGGAGGGAGGGTAGGAATTCCTAGCGGCTGGTTGGACCGCGCAGATCGTGTGCGAGTCATGGTGACAAGACCTACGTATGTATACTGCAGATCTTTTTGAGCTCAATTTTTAGGTCGCTTTCAAAAGCTTGGCCAACCTAGAACACAACTTTGCAAAATCGCGTTTTGAATAGGCCTCCGGCTTGTTGGGTAAGCCGTCAAAGACCTGCATGGGGAATTGATGTTGGGCTTTGGTGACTTGTCCCAAAGACGACAAGACGAATGCCGTGTCATAATGAACACCCCTCACGACTGCTGCAGCCCCCGCTTCGACATATCCTACCACCTTGCGGCCGACCTTGAACTTGTAAAAGGGTGTGTAGCGGAAAAATATGGTTTCGTATTGATATGCTGGTTTTGAATCCACCACGGCTTTTTTTTCCATCTAGTTTATCATGGTAAAGAAAGATGCGGCTCGCTAAAAACGTTCTAGTCGTGCTGGTGTTTGTATGCATCGTCGGTGGCGCCGCAGCTTTGCTGAGTGCCCGTGGGTGCGCCAAGGAGCCTTTTGGAGTTTACGACCATCCATCCAAGTGCTACTCGTGCGAAGACTGGAAGGACGGCTGGCAAGGCATGAAAGCCAAGTCCTTTGCAGCTGAGCGCCATGCGGCCGCGATGGGCGACCCCTTTTTAGGGAAAACGTTGCGCTACTACACTTAAAAAATTTGTGTGTTCATTGTACAAATCACACCACCAAGCATGATGCTCCGAGCACCGCGGCCTTCTTGCAAGCAGATTGTGTCGAGCGCCAAGCAGCGCTTGGTTGTGTGCCGGGCACAGCAAGTCCCCAAGTCATTTCCAAATAAGCCGAAGAAAGAGCAGATCGTCGAGCTTGAGCAACTGCTCGAAGCCGCCCTAAAGCAGCAAGAAATGGCATTTGAATATGAGACCGTCGACAATTTCATCGTCGCAAGTGAGCTCGTAGACGAGCTGTCATTTGCCTACAGGCGCAAGCGCGAGGGCCTGCGGGATGCCATGGAAGAGTTTTGTGCCGCCCATCCAGGGGAAGCAGAGTGCCGCACATACGACATTTGACCTCGGGCCTAAATAGAGGGGACCGGGGTCGGGAAGCGACTAGGCCGGTCGCCGCTCGTTTTGGAGGCCCACGGGTCCGGTGAGTCAAAGTAATTTTTGTAGAGAGCGTTCACGTCGACCTGGGAATACGATTCGTCGTAGAGTGTCCGGGGAACAAACTTGTACTCTGTCCTCACCAGTTTCTTCATGGTTTGAAATCGTTGCTCGTACACGCCCGCAACAATCATAAACATGCCGACAAAAAATAGCAGTATGACGAGCTGTGCCATCTTATACTTCGAACGACGATTTATTTTTTTAGTGCTTATGCGTAGGTTTTGTGCACATTGATCTTCGGCCCCTTCTTTTGTTTTTGTAGCGCCTCGATGGAAAACAGCTCTTCACCATCGTTGTCCGAGTCGTCATCATCTTTGGGATTGAGCAGCCACAACTCCCGCGCGCCGAGCCTAAAGTCAGGGTGCACCTCGGCCTTGTACCAGTACAGTTGGTCACTGAGTTGGTTTGATTTTGTAGTGTTGTCGATGACCAAGCACTCAAAGTTCTCCGTGCACTGGGTCATGATCTGGTTGAACACCTCAAAGGATGGCACGAAACCGGCGTAGTTGTCATAGATCTTTTTGCGCGAAATGACCCTCGGCTCCCTGAGGATGAACACAAAATCGATGTTGTTGCGAAGTATGGGAGGAGCGGCAAGGGCGTACTGGGACGTAAAGATGAAAAATGCGTGAAAATGCCGGCCATTCAGGAAGCAAGCGCGGATGTTCTTGTCATTTTGCCAGCCCCGATCATACAAGCAATCATCCATGATCAAGAACCCACGCGGATCTATCTTGGAGGAGCCATACAAATTTTGCTCCTTCATGTACTTTTTGGTAATCATCTTTTGCCTTTGCACAAACTTATCTACTAGTTCGGGCGTGTACTCGTGGTAGATGAAGCACGCAGGTATCATCTTACCGTAGAACTGGTTGGAATCCTCTGTTCCTGATATGACCATGCCCACAGGTAGATTTTGGTTGTGATAAAGCAAGTCACGACACAACACACTCTTGCCGGTGTTTCTTTGTCCAATCATGACAACCACACTCTTGTCACCAATCCGGCTCATGTCGAAACGCTTGAGCTGGAGTTTCATTGGTTGGTTGGTATAAGCTCACAACAAAATTACGCTTTTGATTCCGCGCGAAGATCAAGACAAACAACACCGCGCTCAACAAGCCAAGAGCCGGGTACTCCTTGGTCACAAAGAGTGTCGACAGAAGTAGCACAGCGTACGACGCCTTGGAAACAATGGGATCCACAAAGACATCAATTTCCTCCACAAACACAATGCCACAAATGAGAAAGAAGGCAATCACCAACTCGATGCTCATTTATTTTCATAATCTTTAAAAATCGGGCTCGCCGATTTCAATCTCTTTCATGACCACCGCCGTGTTCCCGCTCAGCCCTCCACCGCCCCCAGATTGGCCGTCGGGGGTGAACATCCACACCGCCCCAAACGCCAGGGCGGCGCATGCAAAAAACACGACGGCGTAGTTGGGGCGCTTGTCTGGGTCGGGCTCGTTGCCCTTCGCTAGGTACAGAGTGAGCACAGCCACACACGCGACACCGAGAGCGATGCCCAAAGGATGCATTTGTTTCACCTACAGACTTTTTTGGTGTCAAAAGAACTCATTGTCTGTGTACTTTTTGAGCAATTCGGCATCCTTTTTGATTTCAATGACCTTGACGTTGTCGCTCAAGGCCTTTGTCAAAGGCGCGGGGCGGCGGCTCAAGGCGTTGATGTCTATGTCGATGTCGTCCCCCAAGGCCTCTTCAAACTCGCGGATTTTGTCCCACTCTAGTTCGCCTTCATCCTCTTGGTCAAGGGAGAGAGAGTCTTCGGTGTCGTCGGCGGCTAGCTCTGATTCTTGCTTGAGAGGTGGCTCGGTCTGCCGGACTTGGTCTGCCGGCGGTGGGTCCTTTGGTATCTGGCTGCTGACGTCCTCTTCTTCACAGTGGGAGTCTTCTGAGTCTTGTTGTGGGTCTTCTTCAGAGTCTTCCGAGTCTTGTTGTGGGTCTTCTTCAGAGTCTTCCGAGTTTTGCTGTGGGTCTAGTTTTGGATCTTCCGAGTCTTGCTGTGGGACTTCTTTCGAGTCTTGCGTGTCTTCGGAATCTGGTTTAGGGTCTTGTTTAGAGTCCTCTTCAGCGTCTTGTTTTGGTACGCCTTCTTCTGCTTTGGGAGCCAAGTCTAAGTCGGGGTCTTGTTTTGGGTCTTCTTCAGAGTCTTTGTCTTCAGGGGGATGCTCGGGGTCACGTTTTGGGTCTTCTTCAGAGTCTTCTTTGTCTTTAGGGGGATGCTCGAGGTCATGTTTAGGAGACTCTGCTTGCGGGCTTAAGTTTTCTTCTTCGCTTTCTAGGTCTGCAGAGTCCCCGGTGTCTTCGCCTTTGTCTTCTTGGTCATCCGCGTCCTTTGTAGGTTCTGGCTCTTGCGTAGTTTCTTGTTCGCCGCCGCCGTCTTGTTGCTCGTCTTCGTCGTACTCATCACCCAAGGCATCTACAAACGGCACCAAGGGAATGAAAGCGAACACTACGGACTTGACTGCGGCTTTCACCAACTTGTCAAACTCGCCGAGATTTTGTTGCTGCTCCATTTTGGATGCGCCGTGATAAAACATGAAAGGGCGCCGCCAAACCTCACGAGCCACCTCCAAAAGACACGCTTGCAGAATGGTATCTGGATTAATCTTTTCCCCTGTCAAGTGCAAGTGTAGCCGCGCGATGCGGCGCGCCAGCGCTTGCGCACCCGGCACGTCTGTGGGCGCCGATTCTGGGCTGACCGCGTACCTCTTGATCGCGGTTTGGAATTCCCTCAGTATCAGCCGCGGCACCTTGTTCTCTGCCCGCGTCTCTTTGTACAATTTTGAAAACCCTTGCCGGATCGGCCTTGCCAGGAGGTGCACCATCTCACGCGCGAATTCCTTCCTCGTCTCCATGCTGGTTTAGTCACGCGGCAGAAAATTATAGGGCGCTTCAAGACGCGTGCAAGGGGCGGATGGCGAAGGGATTTGTGTCCAACGCGGAAATCGTGTTGACATCCAGGCGATCGGCGTGGTCAAACTCCGACACCGTCC
>JACCDU011312313.1_pt1 | contig 16578 bp, 17 predicted proteins | sample 7446081 | NCBI WGS metagenome assembly JACCDU01 (sample SAMN15323447, study PRJNA562643) | freshwater metagenome | isolation source: river surface water | place: USA:Blue River Watershed | collected 2017-08-17
CGCCGGTCGAGATTTGCGGGATGTTGAATCGTTCTTTGATATAGGACGCCTGGGTACCCTTGCCGGCACCGGGCGCTCCCAACAGGATGAGCCGCATCGTAAATCCTTAAACTAATTTTTATCTCTGGCTGCAGGTAGGGAATCTACCGCGCGAATTGTGTTCGCAACGGTTGTTCATCAACGGGATTCCGGGCAGCGCGGCGGTATTGTCTCCCAACTACCTTGCCCGAAACTTACCACAGAATCCGGCGCTTCCCCAGAATTGGCGGCCCTTGACAGGCCTCAAGCAGAGAACAGGCGACGCACGCGTTCGAGGTCTTCGGGCGTATCGACACCCGCGGCCGGTGCTGCATCGACCACATGCACCGCGATGCGATGCCCGTTCCACAGCACGCGCAATTGTTCGAGCGCTTCAACCTGCTCGATCGGCGATGGCGGCAGCGACGGATACTGCTGCAGGAAAGACTGACGATACGCATAGATACCGACATGGCGCAGCGCGAGATAATCTTTCGGCATCGTGCTGCGGTCATGCGCGAACGCATCGCGGTGCCAGGGCAAGGGTGCGCGCGAAAACAGCAGCGCATCGCCACGCGCGTCGAGCACCACCTTCACCACATTCGGATTGAACAGATCATCGGCCGCATGAATCGCATGCGCCGCGGTCGCGACCGGCGCCTCGGCACGCACGCGCGCCGCGCAGGCATCAATCAGGCCCGGATCAATCAGCGGTTCATCACCCTGCACGTTCACGATCACCGCATCTTCCGGCAAACCGACAGCAGCGGCGACCTCAGCGATGCGGTCGGTGCCCGACGGATGGTCGGCACGCGTCAGACGCGCCGCGATGCCATGCTGCGCGCAGGCAGCGATCACATCGGGATGATCGGTGGCGACGATGACGTGCGCCGCCGACGACATTGCCGCGCGTTGCGCAACCCGCACCACCATCGGCAGACCGGCAATATCGGCCAGCGGCTTGTCGGGCAGGCGTGTCGACGCCATGCGGGCGGGGATGATGACGGTAAAGCTCACCGGCAGCGTCGCAGCGAACAGGAAGTCAGGCCGCAGGGCCGGCTGAAGAGCCAGCTGAGGTGCCGGCCGACGTGTCAGCAGCGGCACCCGGCGCCGCATTCAGGTCACGCGCTTCTTCGGCCCACATGATGGGAATGCCGTCGCGGATCGGATAGGCGAGGCGGTCGGGTGCGCAGATCAGTTCCTGCGCATCCTTGTCGTATTTCAGCGGGCCCTTGCACAAGGGGCAGACCAGGATGTCAAGCAGTCGGGTATCCACGCAATTTCTCCACGATATAGTCGGCCAGCGGCCCGGCGATGCTGGCCTTCACGGGCACGACCCACAGGCGGCGATCGGCGCGCAGCATCGCATTGCGCGCGCATTTTACTGCATCCTTCTCGGTGATCAGGATCACATCGGCATCAATCGCGGCAAACGGGTTGCCGGTGAAATCATGATGGTCCGGCAGCGGCAGCGTGGTCGCCAACGGCACGCCACGCGCAGCCAGCATGTCGAAGAAACGCTGCGGATGACCGATGCCGGCCGCCGCTGCAACCCGGCGGCCATCATGCAGCGCCGCCAGCGGTATGCGCACGCTGCGATCGACCAACTGCTCGGCCTGTGCGCCCTGCAAATGCATGGTGTAGCGATGCGCACCGGCGGCTTCCACCCCCTGCTCGACGCCGTTCAACACATGGAAATCGGCACGTCGTGATGCCGGCTCGCGCAGGGGCCCGGCCGGCAACAGCCAGCCATTGCCGACACCACGTGCATCCGACAGCTGTATCTCGATCTGGCGCCCGAGCGCGTAATGCTGCAAGCCGTCATCGGCCACGATCACATCGACCGTCGGATGCAGCGCCAGAAGGCGACGCGCAGCCCACACCCGATCGCGCCCCACCACCACCGGTGCGCCGCTGCGCTGTGCAATCAGCAAGGGTTCGTCACCCACCTCGTCGGCGGTACTGTTGGCTTTGACGTCGGCAATCTGCTCGGATTCCCGTCCGTAACCGCGCGAGATCACGCCCGGATGAAATCCCCGCTCGCGTAAACTCTCGACCAGCCAGATCGTGAACGGCGTCTTGCCCGTGCCGCCCACAAAAATATTACCGACCACGATCACCGGCACCGGCAGGGTCACCTGCCGCAGTATGCGCAATGCATACAGCGCGCGACGCAGCGCCGTCAGCACGCCATAGACCGCTGCCAGCGGCAACAACGCGATTGCGAGACCGCCACGCCGGCGCCATGCGCGCATCAGCAGTGCTTCGACCTGCGGACCGCGACCGCCAACGCTGCGCATGGTCGTCATGGCGCGCCACCGGCACCGGCGCGATGCAGGCCCTGCGTCGCGAAGTTCAGCCGGTGCAGGCCGGCCATGCGCGCCGCTTCCATCACATTGACCACCGATTGGTGGGTCGCCATCGCATCGGCATGCACTTCGACGGTCAGGTCGGCACGCCCATGCGCGACATCGCGCAACACGCCAGCCAGTCCCTGCGCATCACGCGCATCGATGCGACGGTTGTTGATGGCAAAACGCCCCTCGGCATCGACGGCCACGCTGATCAGTTCCGGCTGCGGCTGCTTGCGGTGGGCGTCGGCGGTCGGCAAGCTCACGCGCAGCGCATTCACCTTGCTGAACGTGGTGCTGACCATCAGGAAGATCAGGATCACCAGCAGCACGTCGATGAACGCGATCAGGTTCACCTCGGGACGGTCACGCTCGCGGCCTTTGCGAAAATTCATGTCAGTCGCGCACGCCGTTCAGCGCATCGACGAAATGCACCGCCTGCTGCTCCATGTCGACAACGAAATCATCGACCCTGGCATGGAAGTGGCGGTGGCAGACCAGCGCCGGCATCGCCACCGCGAGACCGAAGGCGGTGTTGTACAGCGCCACCGAAATGCCGTGCGCGATGCGCGTCGGGTCACCGCCGGCCGCATCCTGCGCGCCGAACAGCTCGATCATGCCAATCACGGTGCCGAACAGGCCCAGCAGCGGCGCCAGTGTCGCTATCGTGCCCAGCGTCGTCAGGTAGCGGCCGAGCTGGTGCGCGACCGCACGCCCGGCTTCCTCGATCGCCTGCCGCATCACCTCGCGCGGCGCACCGGTATTGCGCAAGCCGGCAGCCAGCACGCGGCCCAGCGGCGAGTTCTGCTCCAGCTGGCGCAGTACTTCGGCGTCGGCACGGCCGTCACGCGCGACGGCGATCGCTTCGGACAGCAAGGCCGGCGGCAAAATGCGCGCAGGCCGCAGGTACAATGCGCGCTCGACGATGACCGCGAGCGCAACGACGGAAGCGGCAAGCAAGAACCAGATCGGCCAGCCCGCAGCCTGAATGATGGCGAACAAGGTGCAGTCCCCGGATGTGTGGAATCAACGGTTGCAGACTGTATCCGCTTCACTGCCCCCGGGCAAGGAATCTGCTGCTGAAGGCGAACATTGACTATTCACCGCAATAGTCGCCATCGTTGCAGGTGCTGCGGCGAAGCTGGTACTTGCTTGAGCGTGCGCAAACCACGCCGCCGGGGCGATGTCAGGTCAAACGCGGCGTTGTTCACATCTGATGTGGATAACTTTGTGGGCAAGCCGGCGCGCCGCTGGCAAAGTCCTTGATTCATAAGCACTTTTCTGAGTTGCCTCAGAATCAGGCAAAACCGGTTTTCCTTTAATAATCAATGGTTTATCTCAAATTCGCGCCTTCCACGTCCGGAAGATTCCGATTTCCCGCCCGGCAGGAACTTGCGCGCAATAATGTGGAAAGCCAGCACCGTCCGAGCCGCCGCGATGGAATTTGACTTGCCCGATGCATTGCCGGAAGGACAGCGGAAAGCGTCCGCCCCCCCCCCGGAGATATTGACGGTTTCCCAATTGAACCAGGCGGTGTCGCGCCTGCTGGAGCGCAGCTTCCCGCTGGCCTGGATCGCAGGCGAGATCTCGAACTTCACCCGCGCCGCGTCCGGCCACTGGTACTTCACGCTGAAAGACGCCGGCGCTCAGGTACGCGCGGTGATGTTCCGTGGCCGCGCACAGTATGTGGACTTCGCGCCGCGCGAGGGCGACAAGATCGAGGTGCGCGCGACTGTCAGCCTGTATGCGCCGCGCGGCGATTTTCAGCTCAATGTCGAGACCATGCGCCGCGCCGGCGTCGGCAATCTGTATGAAGCCTTCCTGCGGCTGAAGGCACAGCTCGGCGCCGAAGGCTTGTTCGATGCGGCGCGCAAGCGTGCGCTGCCGACCTTCCCGCGCACCATCGGCATCGTCACCAGCCCGCAGGCGGCGGCGCTGCGCGACATGATTACCGCATTCCGCCGGCGCGCACCGCATGTGCAGCTGCTGCTGTATCCGACACTGGTGCAGGGCGACGCGGCCGCGGCGCAGATCGCACAGGCGATCACGACCGCATCGGCACGCGCCGAGTGCGACCTGCTGATCGTCGGCCGTGGCGGCGGCAGCCTCGAAGACCTGTGGTGCTTCAATGACGAGCGCGTCGCGCGCGCGATCGCTGCATGTTCGATGCCGGTGATCTCGGGGGTCGGCCATGAAACCGATGTGACGATCGCCGACTTCGTCGCCGACCTGCGCGCACCGACACCGACGGCAGCCGCCGAACTGGCCGCGACACCGCGCGCCGACTGGCTCGCTGCGCTCGGCCAGCATGCCGATGAGCTCGATGCCGCGATGCGCCGCCAGCTCGACGAGCATACGCAGACACTGGACTGGCTCGCGCACCGCGTGCAGGGACCGGGTGCGGCCATCCGCCAGCACCGGCTCAGGCTCGACGCCTTGCAGGCGCGACTGCAGCACGCGACCGATGCGCCGCTGGCCAGCGCGCGCTTTGCGCTCGCGCAGTCTGCGCGCCGGCTACAACATGCGCTGCCCGACACGCGGCTGATGCGCGCGCAGCTGTCCGCGCGCCATGAACGACTGGCGGCCGGCTTCCACGCCTGCCGTGTCGCTGCCGGCCACCGGCTGTCGACGCTGCACGCACAGCTGGAATTGCTGGCGCCGCAGCGCACACTGGAACGCGGCTATGCGATCGTGCAGGACGCCGACGGTCAGGTGCTGCGCGACAGCGCGCAGCTGGCGGCGCCGCAATCGCTGCACCTGAAACTCGCGCAGGGCAGCGCCACGGTCCACGTCGACCAGGTGACGCCGGATCCGGACTGATTCTCCGCTGCCGCCCCCGCTTCGGACGCTGCCGGGGCGCACAACGCCCGTTGCTGATTGGGCTATACTTCGCCGGCATTTATAAAGGAGCAAGGCCGCACCGCGCGCTGGTGCGCATGCATCCATCAACAATAATTCGACCGTTTGAATTTCTTGGAGGATTTATGGCAGCTATTCTGCAATCACTGGGCCGCACCGTCATTGCCGGCCTCGTCATCCTGATCCTGCTGGTACTGATCGCCAGCAGCGTGTCGGGCGCCGGCCCCGCGATGGGCCATGCCTGGGGTGCATTCGTCATGCGCTGGCTGCACGTGCTGTCGGGCGTGATGTGGATCGGCCTGCTGTGGTACTTCAACTTCGTGCAGATCCCGTCGATGCCGAAGATCCCGGATGAGCAAAAGCCGGCGATTGGCAAGGTGATCGCACCGACCGCACTGTTCTGGTTCCGTTATGCGGCACTGGCGACCGTGGTCACCGGCGTGCTGCTGGCCTGGATGAATGGTTACCTCGCTGCGGCGCTCGGCCTGCAGGTGCCGTTCCACGCGATTGGTATCGGCATGTGGCTGGCACTGCTGATGGCCTTCAATGTCTGGTTCATCATCTGGCCGAACCAGAAGAAGGCGCTCGGTATAGTCACCGTCGAAGCCGACGAAAAGGCAAAGGCCGCACGCATGGCGATGCTGACGTCGCGCTTCAACACGATGCTGTCGATCCCGATGCTGTACATGATGGTCGCGCAGCAGAACGCCGGCCTGTAAACAGCACCGCGTCAAACAAAAATCCCGCGCTCAGGCGCGGGATTTTTTTTGCTTATGAACCCAATTACAAAGCGTTCACCGGGATGCGCAGGTAGCTGACGCCGTTGTCATCCTTCGGCGGCATCTCGCCGGCGCGGATGTTCACCTGCACCGACGGCAGGATCAGCACCGGCATCTCCAGCGTCGCATCGCGTTTGGTGCGCATCTCGACGAATTGCGCTTCCGAGATGCTGTCATTGATATGGATGTTCTTCTGCCGCTGCTCGCGCACCGTGGTCTCGAATGCGATCGGGCGATCATTCGGCGGATAGTCGTGGCACATGAACAGGCGAGTGTCGTCCGGCAGGCTGAGGATCTTCTTCACCGACTTGTACAGGGTCTTCGCGTCACCGCCGGGAAAATCGCAGCGCGCCGTGCCGACATCGGGCATGAACATCGTGTCGCCGACGAAGACTGCATCGCCGATCTGGTACGCAACACAGGCCGGCGTATGGCCCGGCACATAGATCGTATGACCGGACAAGCCGCCGAAGCTGAACACTTCGCCATCCTTCAACAGATGATCGAACTGCGCGCCGTCGGTCGCAAAACCGTTTTCCAGATTGAAGATGCCCTTGAACACCTTCTGCACCGTGGTGATGTGATCACCGATCGCGGTGCGGCCGCCGAGCTTGTGTTTCAGGTAAGGTGCGGCGGTAATGTGGTCGGCATGGGCATGGGTTTCGAGGATCCATTCCACCTTCAGCTGCTTTTGCTGCACGAAGGCGATCACCTTGTCTGCCGAGGTCGTGCTGGTGCGGCCCGATTTCGGGTCATAGTCGAGCACGGAGTCGATGATCGCGCACGGACCCCCTTCCTTCTCGTACACGACATAGGTCACGGTCCAGGTAGCGGGGTCGAAAAATCCCTCGACCTGGGGCTTCACGGCGGTAGCAGACATGGGCTTCTCCTTGAAAGGCAGCGTTGACCAATAGTTTATTGGAATATATAATATCACCGCGTTAAGTTAAAACACAAGAGCAAGACGAGAATCGATCACCAGATCAATGGCCGCCGGCATCCCACGGCCGGCGACACACCGGAGAACCGCCATGGCAGTCACGCCTACCCGTCACAACGACGTCTTCAGCACCGCGCCGCAAATCAGTCCGGAAGAACTCACGCAGATCGCCGCGATGGGCTTCAAGACCGTGATCAACAACCGCCCGGATGGCGAAGGCGGTGCCGACCAGCCGTCCAGCGCGCAAATTCAGGCGGCCGCGAAGCAAGCCGGCCTGATCTACGCGCACCTGCCCGTGATCAGCGGCCAGATCACCGATGCGCAGGCCCGCCAGTTCGCTGAATTGCTTGCGCAGTGCCCGAAGCCAGTACTCGCTTTTTGCCGCAGCGGCGCGCGCTCGCAAAACCTGTATCGCATGGCCAGTGGTCACGCGGCAGCGGCCGCGGCCACACCCGCGAGCAGCGGTGCGGCATCGGCCTGCAACTGGGGCGACAGCCATGACATCCTGATCATCGGCGGTGGTGCTGCCGGCATCTCGCTGGCGGCCAGCCTGCTCAAGCGCCAGCCCAACCTGCAGATTTCCATCGTCGAGCCGCGCGACAAGCATTTCTACCAGCCGGCCTGGACCCTGGTCGGCGCCGGCGCGTTCGACCCGAAAGCCACCGAGCGCGACATGGCGTCGGTGATGCCGAAGGGCGTCACCTGGATACGCGCCGCCGTCACCGCATTCGATCCGGCGCAGCGCAAGGTGATGCTCGATACCGGCAATGCGATCAGCTATCAGAACCTGGTCGTCGCGCCGGGCCTGCAACTGAACTGGGGCGCGATCCCCGGCCTGCAGGAGACCCTGGGCAAGCATGGCGTCACATCGAATTACCGCTACGACCTGGCGCCGTATACCTGGCAACTGGTGCAATCGATGAAGAAAGGCCGCGCGATCTTCACGCAGCCGCCGATGCCGATCAAGTGCGCCGGCGCACCGCAGAAGGCGATGTATCTGTCCTGCTTCGAGTGGGAACAGCGCGGGCTGCTGAAAGACATGGAAGTCGATTTCCACAATGCCGGTGCAGTGCTGTTCGGCGTATCGACCTTCGTGCCGCCGCTGATGGAGTACGTGAATCGCTATGGCATACACCTGAACTTCAACTCGAAGCTGGTGGCCGTCGATGGCGAGCGTCAGCTGGCGTGGTTCGAAGAAAAGGATGCCGACGGCAACCTGCAGCGTGTTGAAAAATCCTTCGACTTCCTGCACGTGGTGCCGCCACAGAGCGCACCGGACTTCGTGCGCGAAAGCGAACTGGCGAATACCGAAGGCTGGGTCGATGTCGACCAGACCACGCTGCAGCATGTGCGCTATCCGGAGATCTTCAGTCTCGGCGATGCGTGCTCGTCGCCGAATGCGAAGACAGCGGCCGCCGCGCGCAAGCAAGTGGTGGTGGTCGCCGAAAACCTGCTGGCTGCACGCAGCGGCGAGCCGCTGCCGACCCGCTATGACGGCTATGGCTCCTGCCCGCTGACCGTCGAGAAAGGCAAGATCGTGCTGGCCGAGTTCGGCTTCGGCGGCAAGCTGCTGCCCACCTTCCCGCTCGACCCGACGGTGCCGCGCCGTTCGGCCTGGATACTGAAAAAGGACATCCTGCCGGCGATCTACTGGGATGTGATGCTGAAGGGCCGCGAATGGCTCGCACGTCCGGTACCGGGCTGAAGATCGGGCTGAAGATCGGGCTGAAGATGTGGCTGATGCCCGGGCTGCTGCCCGGGCAGCAAGCCGAGCCGATGAAGAGATGATGCAGAGATGATCAAGAGCTGACCTACCGATGATGCGCAAACTGCTGCCCCCGTGGCTCGCTGCATACCAACGCCCCTGGCTGGCCGGTGACCTGACCGCCGGCATGGTGGTGACGGTGATGCTGATCCCGCAAAGCCTCGCGTATGCGATGCTCGCAGGCTTGCCGCCAGCGGTCGGCCTGTACGCGAGCGTGTTGCCGCTGCTGGCATATGCACTGTTCGGCAGCAGCATGACGCTGGCCGTCGGGCCGGTGGCAGTCGCGTCGCTGATGACGGCCAGCGCCCTCGCCCCGCTCGCACTGCCGGGCTCGCCCGAGTATCTGTCGATGGCGATCCTGCTGGCGCTGCTGTCGGGCGTGATGCTGTTCGTGGCCGGTCTGCTGCGCCTGGGCTTTCTGGCGTACTTCCTCAGCCATCCGGTGATCAGCGGCTTCATCTCCGGTTCGGCAGTGCTGATCACGGTCGGCCAGCTGAAATCACTGCTGGGCTTGCCGCTGCCATCAGGGAACATCCTCACCACGCTGTCAGCGCTGCCGCAACAGCTGCCGGCGCTCAATGCCAGCACCGCAACGCTCGGGCTGTCGGCACTGGTATTCCTGTGGTGTGCGCGGCGCTATCTCGGCCCGCTGCTGCAGCGCATCGGCGTGGCACCGAAGCTTGCCGATCTCGCGACCAAGCTCGCGCCTATGCTGGCTGTGGTGGCATCGACGGCGATCGTTGCGCATTACCGGCTGGACCAGTCCGCCGGCGTGTCCATCGTCGGTGACGTGCCGGCGGGCTTGCCGGCACTGGCGCTGCCGTCGCTGGGCCAGGGCGGGCTGGCGCAGCTATCGCTGCTGCTCCTGCCGGCGGCGCTGATCTCGCTGGTCGGCTTTGTCGAGAGTGTGTCGGTCGCGCAGTCGCTGGCGCTGAAGCGCGGACAGCGCATCGACCCGAACCGTGAACTGCAGGGCATAGGCGCGGCGAATATCGCAAGTGCGCTGTCCGGTGGTTACCCGGTCACCGGCGGCTTTGCGCGCTCGGTCGTGAATTTTTCTGCGGGTGCCCAAACGCCCGCGGCCGGCATCGTGTCTGCGGTGCTGATGGCGATTGTGATTGCCGGTTTCACCGGCAGCTTCCATTACCTGCCGCATACCGTGCTGGCCGCAACCATCATTGTCGCTGTGACCGCGTTGATCGATGTCGCCACGCTGAAGGATGCATGGCGCTACGACAAGGCCGATGCCACGTCGCTGTTGCTGACCTTCTTCGGCGTGGTGCTGCTGGGCGTCGAAGAAGGCATCCTGCTCGGCGTGGTGCTGTCGCTGGCCGTGCTGGTGTGGCGCAGCAGCCATCCGCACATGGCGGTCGTGGGTCGGGTGCCGGGCAGCGAGCATTTCCGCAATGTCGAGCGCCATCAGGTCGAGACGCTGCCGGGCCTGATCGCGCTGCGCATCGACGAGAGCCTGTACTTTGCGAATGCACAGGTGCTGGAAGCACGCATCGAGTCGCTGGTGCAGTCGCATCCGGACACTCGCTGTATACTGCTGATCCTGTCGGCCGTGAACCAGCTGGATAGCACGGCCCTGGGCATACTGACCGAGCTCGAGCAGAGCCTGGCATCGCGCAATATCAGCCTGCAGTTTTCCGAAATCAAGGGACCCGTCCTTGACCGCCTGCGCCCCACACCACTGGGAGAACGCATGAAAGATCGGATCTACCTCAGTACGCACCAGGCCTTCCAGGCCCACGCCGACAAGCGCAACGAGCGCAACAAGACCGACAGCACCGCCCTCGCCTGACGCGACAGCTTCAGGCGAACTGCGGCCACCGTTCTCCTGAAAGACTGTTTCCATGCTACTTGATGCACTAGGGCTGGCCCGCCTGCAATTCGCATTCACGGTCAGCTTCCATATTATTTTCCCGGCGTTTTCGATTGGCCTTGCCAGTTACCTGGCGGTGCTCAATGGCCTGCACTTGCTGACCGGGCGCGCGGTGTTCCAGAACCTGTTCGACTACTGGAAAAAGATCTTCGCGGTCGCCTTCGGCATGGGCGTGGTGTCCGGCATCGTGATGAGCTACCAGTTCGGCACCAACTGGGCAGTGTTCTCCGACAAAGTCGGCCCGGTGCTGGGCCCGCTGATGGGTTATGAAGTGCTGTCGGCCTTCTTCCTCGAAGCCGGTTTCCTTGGCGTGATGTTGTTTGGCCGCGAACGGGTCGGACCGAAGCTGCATTTCTTCGCAACCGCGATGGTCGCGCTCGGCACCTTCATGTCGGCCTTCTGGATCCTGTCGGTCAACAGCTGGATGCAGACCCCGGCCGGTTATGCGACCAATGACGCGGGACAATTCATCGTCGTCGACTGGATCGCCGTGATCTTCAATCCGTCGTTCCCGTACCGGCTGGTGCACATGATGCTGGCGGCCTACCTGACCACCGCGTTCGTGGTTGGCGCGGTCGGGGGCCTGCATTTGCTGAAGGCGCGCAGCAGCGGCGTAGCGAATGAAGGCGCACGCACGATGTTCTCGATGGCGATGTGGATGATCATCTGCACCGCACCGCTGCAGATCGCGGCCGGCGATTTCCATGGCCTCAACACGCTGGAACATCAACCCGCCAAGATCGCGGCGATGGAAGGCCATTTCGACTCCCATGCGGGCGCGCCGCTGATTCTGTTCGGCGTCCCGAACAGCGATGAAGAACGCGTCGATGCGAAGATCGCGATTCCGAAACTCGGCAGCCTGATCCTCACGCATGACGCCGACGGTGTCGTGAAGGGATTGAAGGAATGGCCGCCGGAAGAGCGGCCACCGGTCGGCGTGCTGTTCTGGAGCTTCCGCGTGATGGTCGGCATCGGCGTGGCGATGCTCGGCATCGGGCTGTGGAGTCTGTGGCAGCGCGCACGCGGTCGCCTGTATGACGCGCCCTGGCTGCATCGCGCGGCATTGCTGATGGGCCCGAGCGGATTCATTGCCGTGATCGCCGGCTGGATCACCACCGAGGTCGGCCGCCAGCCCTATACCGTGTATGGCTTGCTGCGCACCGCGGAATCGGTATCGGCGATCGATACCCCGGCGGTCGGCGCATCGCTGCTGGCCTTCATCGTCGTGTACTTCTCGCTGTTCGGCATCGGCACGTATTACATCCTGCGCCTGATGTCGCGCGCACCGTCGGAACACGAACCGGGCCTGTCGACCAGAGAGCCGATCCGTGCGGCCGGCATCATGCCGTCGCCGGTCATTGCCTCCGCCGAAGGGAGACACTGACATGAATCTTGATCTTCCGCTGATCTGGGCCGGGCTGATCGCGTTTGCGGTGCTGGCCTATGTGATCCTCGACGGTTTCGACCTCGGCGTCGGCATCCTGTTCCTGTTCGTGAACGGCGAACAGAACCGCGACCAGATGATGAACTCGGTCGCACCGGTCTGGGATGGCAATGAGACCTGGCTGGTGCTGGGCGGTGGCGGCCTGTTTGCGGTGTTCCCGCTTGCGTATGCGGTGATCATGCCGGCGCTGTATGCGCCCATCATCGCGATGCTGCTGGCGCTGGTATTCCGTGGCGTCGCGTTCGAATTCCGCTGGAAGACCGAGCGCAAGGTTCTGTGGGACTGGGCGTTCACGGTCGGCTCGACCGCCGCCGCCTTCTTCCAGGGCATTGCGCTGGGCGCGTTCGTGCAGGGCATCCCGGTCGCCGGCCGCGCGTATGCGGGCGGCTGGTGGGACTGGCTGACCCCGTTCTCGCTGACCACCGGAGCCGCGCTGGTGATTGGCTATGCGCTGCTGGGCTCGACCTGGCTGATCTGGAAGACCGATGGCGAAGTGCAGGACCGTTCCGTGACCTTCGCATGGATCTCCGGCGTGCTGACACTGGCACTGATCGGCATCGTCAGCCTGTGGACACCGTTCCTCAGCGAGCACTTCATGGCGCGCTGGTTTGCGTGGCCGCAGGCGCTGTACGTGATGCCAGTACCGGCGCTGGTGCTGGCCTGCGCAATCGCACTGTACATCGGCCTGCGTGACCGTCTCGAGCTGCTGCCCTTCCTTGCATCGCTGGGCCTGTTCGTGCTGTCCTTCATTGGCCTGTGCATCAGCTTCTATCCGCATATCGTGCCGTCGTCGGTCACGATCTGGGAGGCCGCTGCGCCCGAGAACAGCTTGCGCTTCCTGATCGTGGGTGCGTCAGTACTGCTGCCCGTCATCCTTGCATACACGGCGTACTCGTATTGGGTATTCCGTGGCAAGGTGAATGTTGGTGGCGGTTATCACTGATGCGCAGGCATCCGGCATCGATATCGGACATCGGATGAAAGACCTCGCGAGAAAGCTCGGCTGGTTTGCGCTGATCTGGGTGCTGTCGGTGGCAGCGCTCGGTGTGCTTGCGTATCTGATTCGCTGGCTGATCCGTTGACGCCTTCACGGTAGACCTGCGCATGAAAAAAACCGGCCTCGGCCGGTTTTTTTCGTTGTGCGTGATCTTGATCCGGATCGTCGATGTAGGGGTCAGAAGAATGCCTGCAACCCCGTCTGCGCACGGCCGAGAATCAGCGCATGCACATCGGCGGTGCCCTCATAGGTATTCACCACTTCGAGGTTCACCACATGACGGATCACGCCGAATTCGTCGCTGATGCCATTGCCGCCCAACATGTCACGTGCGGTGCGTGCAATGTCGAGTGCCTTGCCGGCCGAGTTGCGCTTCATGATCGACGTGATCTCGACCGCTGCGGTGCCCTCGTCTTTCATGCGGCCCAGCCGCAAGCAGCCTTGCAGCGCCAGCGCAATCTCGGTCTGCATGTCGGCCAGTTTTTTCTGCACCAGCTGATTCGCAGCTAGCGGGCGACCAAACTGCTTGCGGTCCAGCGTGTACTGGCGCGCTGCATGCCAGCAGAATTCGGCCGCCCCCATCGCACCCCACGCAATGCCATAGCGTGCCGAGTTCAGGCAAGTGAACGGCCCCTTCAGGCCTTTCACGCCCGGCAGCAGGTTCTCGTCCGGCACAAAGACCTTGTCCATCACCACTTCGCCGGTGACGGACACGCGCATGCCGACCTTGCCTTGGATCTTGGGCGCTGACAGCCCCTGCATGCCCTTCTCGAGGATGAAGCCGCGAATGTCGCCCTCATCATCCTTGGCCCAGATCACGAACACATCAGCCAACGGGCTGTTGGTGATCCACATCTTCGCGCCACTCAGCTCATAGCCGCCGGCGACTTTCCTCGCGCGCGTCTCCATGCTGCCGGGGTCGGAACCGTGGTTCGGTTCGGTCAGGCCGAAGCAGCCGATCAGCTCGCCCTTTGCCAGGCCGGGCAGGTATTTCTGCTTCTGCGCTTCACTGCCAAATTCATGAATGGGCACCATCACCAGCGAGCTCTGTACGCTCATCACCGAGCGGAAGCCCGAATCCACACGCTCGATCTCGCGCGCGATCAGGCCATAGCTCACATAGTTGAGGCCGGCACCGCCGTATTGCGTCGGAATGGTCGGGCCGAACAAGCCGAGCTCGCCCATCTCGCGGAACAGGTTCACATCGAATTTCTCGTGCCGGAACGATTCCAGTACACGCGGCATCAGCTTCTCTTGCGAGTACGCATGCGCAGCATCGCGCACCATGCGCTCGTCGGCGCTCAGCTGCTGGTCCAGCAGCAGCGGGTCTTCCCAGTGAAATTGCGGATTGGCCATGATGTGTTGGAAACCTAGGTTATCGAATACGTGCGACCAGCTCGCCGATGATGCCGCGCCGGAAGGACAGCACGCAGATCACGAAGATCAGACCGGTGACCATCGTCACCGATTCGCCGATGGTATTGAACCATTCGACCGACGTGATCGTAGCCAGCCAGCTGCCAAAGTCGCCAAGCTTGTTCTCCAGCGCGATGATGATGATGGCACCGATCACGGGCCCGAACAACGTGCCCATGCCGCCGACCAGCGTCATCAGCACCACCAGGCCCGACATCGACCAGTGCACATCGGTCAGCGTGCCGAAGCCGAGCACGACCGCCTTGGTCGAACCGGCCAGACCCGCAAGGGCAGCCGACAGCACGAAAGCCATCAGCTTGTAGCGGTCGGCGTCATAGCCGAGCGAGGTTGCGCGCGGCTCGTTCTCGCGCACTGCCTTCAGTACCTGCCCGAATGGTGAGTGCACGATACGCACGATCAGCAGGAAGGCCGCAATCACGATCGCCAGCACCACGTAGTACATGGTGAGGTCATTCGTCAGGTCGATGCTGCCAAGCAGCTTGCCGCGGGGGATGGACTGCAGCCCGTCCTCGCCGCCGGTGAACGGCGCCTGCAGGAACACGAAGAACAGCATCTGCGCCAGCGCCAGCGTGATCATCGTGAAATAGATGCCCTGGCGGCGGATCGCAAGGCCGCCGATCACAAAGCCGAGCGCCGCCGCGAATGCAGTACCGATCACGATGCCGATCTCGAACGGCACGCCCCACACCTTCAGCGCATGGCCGGCGATGTACGATGCGCCGCCGAAGAACGCCGCATGACCGAAGGACAGCAGGCCGGTAAACCCGATCAGCAGATTGAACGCGCACGCGAACAGCGCGAAGCACATCATCTTCATCAACAGCACCGGATACAGCTGGAAAGGTGCGACCAGCGCAAACAGCAGCACTGCCGCATAGCCCAGTTTCTTCAACATGAACGCTGTCTCCCGATGTGATTATTTTTCACGGCCGAACAAGCCGGCCGGACGGATCAGCAGCACGATGGCCATGATGATGAACACCACGGTGGCCGACAGCTCCGGATAGAACACCTTGGTCAGCCCTTCGATCACGCCGAGGCCAAGGCCAGTAACGATGGAGCCAAGGATCGAGCCCATGCCGCCGATCACGACCACCGCAAAGATGGTGACGATCAGGTTCGAGCCCATCAGCGGCGACACCTGCAGCACCGGCGCGGCGAGCACGCCGGCAAAACCGGCCAGTGCAACGCCGAAGCCATAGGTCAGCGTGACCATCAGCGGCACATTGATGCCGAAGGCCTCGACCATCTTCGGGTTCTCGGTACCGGCACGCAGGTAGGCGCCGAGCCGGGTCTTTTCGATCACGTACCAGGTCAGCAGGCACACGGTCAGTGATGCGAGCACCACCCATGCGCGGTAGTTCGGCAAGATCATGAAGCCAAGGTCGGTCGCACCCGCCAGTTGCGCGGGCACCGAGTACGGCTGGCCCGACACGCCATAGAAGGAGCGGAACACGCCTTCCAGCATCAGCGTGATGCCGAAGGTCAGCAGCAGCCCGTACAGATGGTCAAGCCGATACAGCCAGCGCAGCATGGTCTTTTCGATCACGATGCCGAATACGGCCACCAGCAGCGGTGCGGCCACCAGCATCACCCAGTAATTGATACCGAAGTAGTTCAGGCCCATCCACGCAAGGAAGGCGCCCATCATGTATAGCGCGCCATGCGCGAAGTTGATCACATTGAGCAGGCCGAAGATCACTGCCAGCCCGAGCGACAGCATCGCATAGAAAGAACCATTGACCAGGCCCAGCAGCAACTGGCCCAGCAACGCGGCGAGCGGAATACCGAAGATCTCCATGTCAGACCCCCAGCAATTCGTGCAGCGTGTCGGACTTCGCATCCAGCTCGCCGGCGTTGAACGCCTCGACGATCTGCCCGTGTTCCATCACATAGAAGCGATCCGCCAGCGGCGCGGCGAAACGGAAATTCTGCTCGACCATCACGATGGTGTAGCCCTTTGCCTTCAACGCGGTAATCATCCTGGCCAGCGCCTGCACGATCACGGGCGCCAGTCCTTCGGAAATCTCGTCGAGCAGCAGCAGCTTCGCGCCGGTGCGCAGGATGCGCGCGACGGCCAGCATCTGCTGTTCGCCACCGGAC
>JACCDU010969092.1_pt1 | contig 16577 bp, 11 predicted proteins | sample 7446081 | NCBI WGS metagenome assembly JACCDU01 (sample SAMN15323447, study PRJNA562643) | freshwater metagenome | isolation source: river surface water | place: USA:Blue River Watershed | collected 2017-08-17
CACCCGCATGGGCGGCGAAAAGGAGCGCAAGGAGTTCGTCAACCGCTTCCGCGCCTTCATCGCCGAGGGCAAGACCGACATCAACGCCTTCATCGACAGCCTGTCTACGCTCAAGGAAAAAGCGCAGTTCAAGGACATCGTGGGCAAGATGATCGACAAGAAGAGCGTGGATGATTCCATCAACGCTCTGAACTCGATCAAGCAGGTTGGCATCGACACTTCGGATGCACTGACTCGCTCTGCCGAGGAGTTCATCAATCGCGGTCTGGTCAAGGAAAACAGCTTCCTTGACGAGACGATCAAGCGCGTGAAGAAGCTGGAGACCACCGTCACGCAAGGCACCGAAGCCTATCGGATGTTCGCCGCCATGCGCGACAAGGCGCTCGTGGACGCCAACCAAGTTGACATCAACAAGATGGGCGTCGACTCGGCCAACATCCTGCGCGAAGCTCAGCGCAACGCTCTGAAGGCGACGATGAGCAACGTGGAGCTGCGCAAGTACGAGTACGACGAGGAGATCAAGCGCATTGAGGCGCTGAAGAACCGTCGCGAGGAAGAGACGTTCAACCTGCTGGCTACAACCAGCATGACCACCGAGCAGTTCCTGCAGCAGATGTCGATCATCGACACCTCCACGCAGGAGATGCGTCAGGCCGCGCTTCTGAACTTCCAGACCAACTCGCGCACGCAGCTGCAAGTCCTGGCTGACGAGTGGGCCAAGGCCACTCAGGCAATGGATGGCGCGACGGCACGCTGGGCGTCCTCGTTCACCGATCGCCTGGTGGACATGCTGGCCGGCGGCTCGTTCAAGTTCAAGGAGTTTGCTGCCGGCATCGCCCGTGACATGCTTGGCATCGTCATCAAGAAGGGCTTCGGCGACATGATTACCGGCGCGTTCGGCGCGTTCGGCGGGAAGATGACCGAGGTCTTGGGCCTGGGCGGCGGTGCCGCCGGCGCAGCAGGTCAGGCAACACAGACCGCAGCCGTCACAACGGCGATGACCACGATGACGGCCGACGTGACCGTGGGCATGACCACCATGACGACCGATCTGGCAATCGGCATGACGACGATGACGACCGAGGCGTCCCTGGCCTACACGACCATGACGACCGAAACCACCGTTGCCATGCTCGAGATGGCGACGGCCGTCACCACCGCCATGGCGACCATGAGCGCCACCAGCGGCGGCGAAGGGATCATGTCGTGGTTCTCGGCCAACGGCAACGTGATGACCGGCTCCGGTCCGATGCCTCTGAAGAAGTACGCGATGGGCGGTATCGCTCGCTCGCCGCAGCTTTCGATCTTCGGTGAGGGCTCGATGCCGGAAGCCTACGTGCCCCTGCCTGACGGCCGCTCCATTCCGGTCACGATGACAGGCATGGGTGGCGGCAGCAATGCCATCATCAACATCACGATCAACAACGACGGCAGCGGTTCGTCCGACGCCCAGGGCGACAACGTCGAGACCTGGCGCAATATGGCGCAGCGCGTGCGCGGCGTCGTGATGGAGGAACTGGTTTCACAGCAGCGCCCTGGTGGCGTGCTTTACCGATAAGTCACGGATGACACAATGACACGACCGACATTCTCCTGGCGCCCCGAGTGGGACTCGCAGCTGTCCGAAGAGCCTGACATCACGATCACGAAGTTCGGCGACGGCTACGAGCTCCGCACTCCGAAGGGCATCAACAACCGCGCCGAGAAGTGGAGCCTGACGTTCTCGCGCACGACGACCCAGTTCCCCGATGTGCTGGCGTTCGTTCGCGCCCGCAACGGCGTGCAGAGCTTCTACTGGACGACACCTCTGGGCGAGACGAAGGTGTTCGTCTGCCGGACATGGAAGCTGTCGCGAAAGCAGGGTCACAACGTCATCTCCCTGGATTTTGAGCAGGTGTTCGAAGCATGAGCATTCGTCAGGAAATTCAATCCCTTGCGCCATCGGCGCTGCTGGAGCTGTTCATCCTCGACACGACAAACATGCCTGGCGGCTCGGTGATGCGCTTTCACGCCGGCACGAACGGACTGTCTCAGCCGGTTGTGTGGCAGGGGCAGACCTACGAGCCTCTGCCGATCGAGGCGACGGGGTTCGACGTGACGACCAAGGGCTCGGCGCCTCGCCCCAAGATCAAGATCGCGAACGTCAACGGGCTGCTGTCGGCCTCGGTGAAGTCCTTCAACGACTTTGTGGGCTGCAGGCTCACCCGCAAGCGCACGTTCGCCAAGTATCTGGACGAGGAAAATTTCCCCGCTCGTCGCAATCTGCTGACGCACACGTCGGCGCCGACTGCGAACACCTGGGTCAACAACGGCCTGACCATCATCGGAACAACCGAAAGTGCGCCTGACGGCAGTCTGACCGCCTCGCTCACCAGCCAGTTCAACGCGACTCGGTACACCGGCGTGCCTGGCCTTGCCGGCGCCAAGTACACCTACTCGCTGCACGTCAAGCCGGAGAACGACAAGCTGCCTGTTCGCATCTACGTGGATGGTACATGGGGCGCCGGTGGCGCTTTCACCGCCGCGTACGTGGACATTGTGCCGCTCACGGGTCAAAAGAGCGTGGCTCAAGGCGCCGTCAGCGCGTCCGGAGTCGTGCCGATGAACGACGGCTGGTATCGGCTCTGGATGACTTTCACGCCGCAGACGGCCGGCACTATCAACTGTCACATGTACCCGATCTCCGACCAGTACCACCGCTGGTATGGCTTCCAGCTCGAGGACGATGTGCTGACCGACTACCAGGAGATCGGACAGAGCTTTCGCCGCAACGCGACCGCCGACCCCAACCAGTACATCGCCGACGACATCTGGTTCGTGGAGCAGAAGGTCAGCGAAAACCGCTACGTGATCGAGTTCGAGCTGTCCTCGGCCTTCGACCTGATGGGCCACCAGCTGCCTTCGCGTCAGATCATTCAGAACAGCTGCCCGTGGCGCTACCGAAGCGCCGAGTGCGGCTACACCGGCGCACCCTTTGACGCCAACAACAACCCCGCGACACCGCTGACGGACGTGTGCGCCAAGACACTGTCGGCATGCCGGATTCGATTCGGCACACAACCCGTGCGCTTTGGCGGCTTTCCGGGGGCGGTGCGTGGAACTCAGTGACGAGCTGACTCGAGCCATGCGTGAGCACGCACAGGCGTGCTACCCGAGAGAGGCGTGTGGTTTCGTCATCGGTGTCGGCAAGAAGGCAGTCTTCATGCCGGCCCGCAACGGCGCTGAACAGCCTGGTGAGCAGTTCTTCATCAACCACCACGACTACGCCGCCGCAGAAGACGCCGGCGAAATCCTGGCCATCTGGCATTCGCACCCCGACACAACGCCCGATCCATCGGAGCTCGACCGCGCCGGCTGCAATCTCACGGAGCTGCCCTGGCTGATCTCGGGCATTCGAAGAGGCGAGGGTGGTTTTGAGCATGCCGGTCCGCAGCTGCTGGCGCCCGACGGCTGGCGAGCCGACTACATTGGCCGGCCCTATGTGTTTGGAACTTTCGATTGCTACTCGCTATTGACGGACTTCTACGAGCGCGAGTTCCGCATCAAGCTGCATCGGTTTCCCGAGCTTCGCATCAACCAGTGGTGGAACCAGGGCTACGACATTCTGGGCGATCACTGGGCGTCCCAAGGTTTCATCGAAGTCACTGACGGTACGTTTAAGCATGGCGATGCGCTGGCCATTGCAATGAATTCGGAGGTGGCGAATCACGTTGCGGTGTATGTCACGGGTGATATAATTCTTCACCATCTCGTGAATCGCCTGTCGAGACGCGAGACATTCGGGCCTTACTGGTACTCCAGGGTCAAGTTACATCTGAGACACCGCACGAAATGCTGACAAAAGTTCGCCTCGATGGCGTCATGGGAAAGAAATTCGGAAAGGACTGGGAGTTCGAAGTCTCCAGTCCTGCTGAAGCGCTTCGCATGATCGAGGCGAACAAGCCTGGGCTGCGCCGCTGGGTCGTCGAGAACATCGAGACCTACAACGCCTACCGCGTGACGTGCGTCTATGAGGACGACCACGAGGAAGACCTGTCGGACGAGTCGTATCAACTGATCCGCAAGAATCTCAAAGAGATTCGATTCACGCCAACTGTGGCTGGCGCAAGTGGTGTCGCCAAGGTCATTGTTGGCGCGATCATGATTGCCGTCGGCTACTTCGTGCCTGGCCCCTGGTCGCCGTACCTGTACAAGATCGGCGCGGCGCTGATCCTGGGTGGCGTGATCGAGGCGCTCAGCCCTCGTCCAAAGACTCAGAACAGCGACGAAGGCAACGAAACGTCCTATTACTTCGATGGCCCTGCAAACACCGAGAAGCAGGGCGCTCCGGTTCCGCTCATCTACGGTCGAATGATGACTGGCTCGCACACAATCTCGGCCTCAATTTCCGTCGATGAGGTTCCCGTCTAATGAATGAGGCAAAAGACTCCCTGCGGTCCAAAGCGACGCTGACTCTGCTCGATCTGATCGGCGAAGGGCCGATTGGCGGTCTCGTCAACGGGCTGAAGTCCGTGTACCTGAACGAGACGCCTCTCGAGAACGCCAACGGCACGCGCAACTTCCAAGGCGTGTCGGCCGACTCCCGCAACGGCACGAACGACCAGACAGTGATGCCGCTTTTTGGCAACTACGTCGAAGCGCCGTTCAACGTAGGCGTCAACGTCAAGAAGGACTTGCCCTACACGTTCACCGTGGCCAACCCGAACGCCGATGCGATTCGAGCCATCGTCACACTGCCCGCGCTCACCGTCACCGATGGCGGCAACGGCGACATCAGCGGCACGACCGTTCAGTACAAGTTCTCCATCTCAACCAACGGCGGCGACTTTGTCGATGTCGCTGCGGCGACGGAGTGGTCTGACGCGACGAACGCCTGGTCACTGCAAAGCGGCTATGAGACCGCCAGCGCGCCTGGTGCTGTCGGTCTGCACGTCACGATCAAAGGCGCGACCACGGACATGTACAGCTACCCCTATGGCTGGATCGACGTGCAGGCGCAGGAGTGGAATGGTTCGAGCTGGGTGAATCTGGCCTCTGTCAAGCGGCTCAATGTCAGCCACTATGGTTACGGCGACGAGTATGGCTACGGATCGACGAACAACTCCGACACGTACAGTGTTCAGTCGGGCTACTCGATGGTGCGGTTTGTGATCGTGGGACGCTCCAGTAACGCGCTCACCATCGAGCGTGGCGCCGTGCGTCGCAATACCCCTACCGGGACCATCACCGTATCCGGCAAGTCGCGTTCGCGCTACCAGCGAGCCCACCTCCTGCGGATCACGCCTGGCGCTTCGTCGGTTCGGGTTCGCATGACTCGCATCACGGACGACTCCGCAAGCGCACTCCTGCAGAACGAGACGTACCTCGACTCCTATTCCGAGATCGTCACGCTGAACATGAACTACCCCAACTCGGCGCTGTTCGGGTTGCGGATCGACTCCCAGCAGTTCAATCAGGTGCCCTCGCGGTCCTACCTGATCGACGGTCTGTACATTCGCGTGCCGTCCAACTACGACCCCGTCAGCCGCAGCTACTCGGGCGTGTGGAACGGCTCGTTCAAGTGGGCTGTCTCGAACAATCCTGCCTGGGTGATGTTTGACGTGCTGACCAACTCCCGCTACGGACTGGGCAACTACATCAGCGACACTCAGGTCGATAAGGCGATGCTGTACACCATCGGTCGCTACTGCGATCAGCTGGTGCCCAACGGCCTTGGCGGGGTCGAGCCGCGATTCGTGCTGAATGCGGTCATTCAGAACCTCGCGGACGCCTACAAGCTCGTCTCCGACATCGCATCCGTGTTCCGAGGCATGGGCTTCTGGGACGGCGGCATGGTGCAGTTCACTCAGGACGCTCCGTCCGATCCGGTGATGCTCTACAGCTACGCCAACGTGATCGACGGCCAGTTCAACTACACCGGCAGCGCTCGCAAGGACCGTCACAGTGTCGTTCATGTGACATGGAACGACCCGAACGACTTCTACCGCCAGAAGATCGAGTACGTCGAAGACCCGGAGCTCGTGAATCAGTATGGCGTGAAGAAGCTCGACACGCTGGCGTTTGGCTGCACATCGCGTGGCCAGGCCGCTCGCGTCGGTCGCTGGATTCTGTACACCGAAAAGTTTGAGTCTGACTTCATTACCTTCAAGGTGGGCATCGACTCGGCTTTCGTCGTGCCAGGCAACATCATCAAGATTCAGGATCAAAGTCGTGCTGGCCGTCGCACCGCCGGCCGCCTGATGAGTGTGAACAGTCTGCGGACGCAGGCCGTGCTCGACGCACCTCTGACGATCTCGTCCACGCCGGCAACGATCTCGATCATGATGCCGGACGGCACGTTCGCCGATCGCACGCTCAATGAGGGCGTTGGCACCTACACGACTGTCAACTGGGCGTCACCGCTGACGCAGACCCCAGTGGACAACGCACTGTGGATGGCCTCCGAACCCAACCTCGAGCCGATCCTGGCGCGAGTCATCGGCATCGCTCAGGGTCAGAATCCGAGCGAGTTCGAGATCACGGCGCTTGAGCACAATCCGAGCAAGTTTGCAGCCATCGAGCAGGGCATCCGGCTCGAGGAACGCAACACGTCGATTCTGGACCCGAACTTCGTGCAGGCTCCGGTCAGTGTCAGCGTGGTGGAGTCGATCTACCGTGCTGCGCCTGGTGTGTTCGCCAACCGCATGCTCGTCACATGGACGGGGGACTCGACCACGTACGAAGTCGCATACCGTGGCGTAGGCACATCCAACCGCAGCAACTGGACGGTCATTCGTGTCTCGGACGGGCTGTCGCACGAAATCCTGAACGCGGCGGTCGGCCAGTACGAGATCAGCATTACTGGCATCAACCCCCTTGGTAAGCGCTCGACCACGACCTACGTCAACTTCACCGTCCAGGGCAAGCGCACGCCACCGTCGGACGTGACAGGCTTCAACGCCATCGCGAACGAGCGAGGCGTCGAGCTGTCCTGGAACGCCGTGCCCGACGAGGATGTGGGGCGCTACGAGGTGCGTCAGTGCTCGGTCATCGGTCAAAGCTGGGAGCAGGCAACCAAGATCGCAACCGTCACGACGGCGGTTCATCAGGTGCCCACGCTGCCCACCAACGCGCAGTATCAATGGCTGGTCAAGGCAATCGACTCGAATGGCAACTACAGCGCCAATGCGACTCGGGCGACGATCTCCATTGAACCTCCTGGCAAAGTGACACCGTCCGCCACGTACTCCGGCACCGATCTGATCGTGTCCTGGAATGCGCCGACGCTGGGCGCTCTGCCGCTCAAGCACTACGAGGTACGTCGCGGCGAAGCATTCGCATCTGCTCAATTTGTGGGCACTACCACCGACACGTCCTACAAGATTCGCGTGAGCTGGAACAGCGCGCAAAAGATTTGGGTAAGGGCGGTCGATGTTTCCGATACCAGCGGCGAGGAAGGGTTCGCACCCATCGCGTTCTCGGCACCTGCGGCCGTGACGTTGACCAAGTCCATCAAAGCGGGCGTCTTCACGATCGCCTGGTCCACGCCTGTCGGCTCGCTGCCGATCGCGGGCTACGAGATTCGTTACGGCGTTTCTTTTGAGAGTGGCACCGTCGCTGCGCGAATCAGCGGCCTACAGTTGCCCGTGACGGCAACATGGCAGAACGAGCGCAAGTATTGGGTTGCCGCGTACGACGCCAATGAGAACATGGGCACGTCGGCGAGCGTTTCGCTCATCGTTACCCCGCCCGTGGCTCCGATCGTCACCGGCTCGATTGCGACTGGCGAGCTGAAGCTGAGCTGGAGCGGAGCAGAGGGCACGCTTCCGATCGACTTCTATGAAGTCCGTCGCGGCGCAGACTTCGACACTGGAGCTGTGGTTGCTAAAGTCTACGGAACCACCACGACGGTGACGGTCAACTGGGAAGAGTCTGCGACCTTCCATGTCCGAGCTGTGGACATCAACGGTGTCGTGGGTCCGTCCACTCAGTACATCTCGTCGATCACGGCCCCTGGCCCTGTGACGCCTGGCTCGAGCTTCAAAAACGGCAATCTTGTGCTGAGCTGGGGCACACCCACAACTGGATCACTCCCCATCGCTCAGTACGAAGTGCGCGAAGGTGCGACCTGGGCAACCGGCACGCCTCTAGGCTTCACCACGGATCGGTCGTACTCCATTCCCGTGACCTGGACCAGCATCAAGACATTCTGGGTGGCCGCGATCAACTCCGCAGGTGCATACGGCAATGCGGGCTCGATTGAAGTCACCTATTCGAAGTACGCGGCGGTTCAAAACCTGAACTCCAAGATCGCTCAAGCTGACGCAGTGCTGTCGTGGTCCGCCGCACAGTCAGGCTCGCTTCCGATCGACTTCTATGACGTGCGCTACGGCAACGACTGGGAGTCCGGCGAGATCATCGGGCGCACCGCATCGACCACCATCACCGTGCCGATTACCTGGCTCGGCGCTCGCAAGCTCTGGGTCACGGCGGTCGATACCAACGGCCAATTCGGCACATCGGCAAGCGTCACCGTGACAACAACCGTGCCTCAAGCACCCTCGGTCACGAGCAGCGTTGTCGTCGCCAAGGCAGAACTGACGTGGACGACGCCGTCCTCGACTCTGCCGATCAAGGAATACGAGATTCGCTACGGCGCCGCGTTCGAGGTTGGCGTGCTGGTCGCCACCACGCTCACAACGACATACCGCGCTCCGATCGACTTCATCGGTGATCGAAGCTACTGGGTTGCCGCCAAGAACGTCAACGGCAACGTCGGCGCGGCAGGACAGTCAGTCGTGACAGTGGTCGCGGCGCCTGCTCCCGCAGTGGATGGCGGCTTCGTTTTGGACGAGTTCCGGCTCGAGTGGACGGCCGTTCAAGGCACGCTGCCCACCGACCAGTACGAGATTCGCTACGGCGACTCATGGGCCACCGGCACCGTCTTCGGTCGCGTCAAGAGTACGACCATCTCGACCAAGGCCAAATGGCTGGGTTCTCGTACATGGTGGGTCGCCGCGATCGACGTAAATGGAAACGTGGGCGCGCAGGCATCGAAGGTGTTCACCATCTCGGCGCCGACCGCCCCGAACGTCACTCAGCAGGTCGTGGACAACAACGTGCTGCTCTACTGGGCAGCTTCGACCGGCACACTGCCGGTCACGACATATGAGTTTCGTCGTGGCGCCACCTGGGAGACGGCCGAACACATCGGTCAGAAGGCTGGTGGATTCACGACCATCTTCGAAACCGCAGGTGGCACCTACACCTACTTGGTGGCTGGCATCGACTCGGCTGGTAACGTCGGCGCCGCCGGTGCGGTGACTGTGACTGTTTCTCAGCCGCCCGACTACGTGCTCAAGGCCGACAACGATCTCGTCAGCACGGAGAACACGCCGGCCGGCACCTTCGTGAACGCCGTTCGTGACACTGACGGCTCGTACGTGCTGCCGGTGAACACCACAGAGACCCAGCAGCAGCACTTCACAAGCCGCAGCTGGAGCTCGCCGGACAGTCAGATTGCAGCCGGCTACCCCGTCTTCATCCAGCCGGCGCTCAGCCCTGGCTACTACGAAGAGACCATCGACTACGGCGCCAAGATTGGCGGCACGAAGGTCAGCGTCACGGTGACAGGATCGAACGTGGCCGGCACGCCGGCTCTGCGTACCGACATCAGCGTCAAAGCCAATCTGGGCGACGCCTGGATCGACTATCCGGACTCGACATCGGCGTACGTGTCGAATTTCCGCTATGTGAAAGTCCGAGTCACGGTCTCTGGCAACGACAAGTCGCTGTACCGCCTGACTCGCCTGAACGTGAAACTCGACTCCAAGATCAAGAGCGATGCAGGTCGTGGCGTAGCGACGCTGGGTGGTGCACACCCGCAGGGCAGCGTGATCCACGACTACTTCGACTCCTGGGTGCCTGGCATGACCATGCCACCCGAGGGCTACCCCTTGAACGGCACGGCGGCCGAGAACTCGATCGTGCTGCGCGCCGGCCCGAGCGGCAACCTGGAGCAGATGTGGGCCTGTATCGACAGCGATGCCGGCTCTGACGCCGACGGTGGCTGGGATGGCAGCTACGCCACGATCGACCCGACCAAGGGCCACCTGTTCGCCGTTCTGATGAAGACGACCGCCAACTCCGGCACGTCCTACTTCGGAACGAACCCCAACGGCACCATCCGCACGCTGGCTGGAGCAACGGACAGCAACCCGTACTTCTGGAGCGGCGATCTGCCGGCGCTCAACACTTGGTATCTGGTCGTGGGCTACGTGCATCCGTCCAGCTATGCCGGCGCGTCCGTCGGCATCGCGGGCGTGTACGACATGACAGGCGCCAAAGTAGTCAATGGAACGGAATTCAAGCTCGCCGCCGGTGCGACAAGTCTGATGATGCGTTCCTACCATTACTACAATCCGACTAATTCTGGGTCCGAAGTGCAGTACATGGCACGACCCGTGGTCATTCCCTGCGCCGCTGCGGACGCTGACGACAAGATCGACTACCTCCTGCGCTGCGCGACCAAGAATGGCGGCACAAGCCTGTTGAACGTCGAATTCCTGGATGTGACCTCCATTCAGGCTTCGCCGCTCGGCACAACCAACCCGCCGGCGCCGGTCTGTGATTTCGCCGACACCGCATATCCAATCCGGTTCAACGTCTTCTTGTTCGACGACGCCGGAAATCAAGTGGCGGGCAACTACTCGTGGGCAGTCCGTGGTTATTGACGGTCAGTCACAAATGACATAACATCCAGCATCCGAGAGACTCCCTAGATGGCAAACTGGTCCCTTCCAACAACCGCTTCGACATACGTCAATTACACGGCCGAGCTGGACGCTCGACTGAAGGATTTGGCGTACATGCTCGACCCTGCGGTCACGACGCTGTCCAACGTGCCGGTCAACACGGTTCGTTGGAGCTCGGCCAACGCTCGCTGGGAAAAGTACAGCGGCACTGCCTGGAACGCGCTCTCGACGCTATACCAGATCAACGTCGCCACCGCTGAAGCCTGGAAGACGGGTCGTACCATCGGTCTGACCGGGGACATTTCGGGCACCTCTGCGGCCTGGACCGGCTCGGGCAACATCAGCTTCGCGACCACGCTGGCCACGGTCAACTCGAACGTGGGTAGCTTCGGGTCTGCGCTGGCGGTCCCTATCATCACCGTCAATGCCAAAGGCCTGGTGACAGCCGTCTCGACCGCCGCCATCGGTACGGTAGCGGCCCAGAACGCAAACTCGGTCAACCTCACCGGAGGCACGATCTCCGGCACAACCATTCAGCTGCTGCAATCAACAACGGCCGCACCGACCGCCGAGGGCGCAATCGAGTGGGATACGGACAACGATCTGCTGCGCGTAGGCACTGGAACGTCCACGAAGACCTTGGTCGATACCGACGGCACGCAGACGCTCACGAACAAGACATTCGGGGCCGGTAGTAACTGGGGTGGCGTGGCCATTCCCGTGGCCAACGGCGGCACAGGCGGGACAACCGCAGCGACTGCACGAAGCAATCTCGGCATCGCAAGCATCGCGACACAGGCGTCCGACAACGTCAGCATCACGGGCGGTGCCATCTCCGGCACCTCGATCACGCTGGTTCAGTCCACGTCGGCCGCACCGACAGCCGAGGGCCGTATCGAATGGGATACGGACGACGATACGCTGGTTCTGGGCACGAGCTCCGGCACCCGCATCATGGTGAGCACCAACGCCACCCAGACGCTGACCAACAAGACGATTGGCACGGGCTCGAGCTGGCAGGGCAACGTGATTGCGGCCGGCTACATCGCCACGCTGAGCCAGGACACGACCGGCAACGCAGGTAGCGCCACGCGGCTGCAGACCGCTCGAGCCATCAACGGCGTCAACTTCGATGGCACATCGGGCATCACGATCACTGCAGCCACTCCGCAATCGCTGACCTTCGCGACTGACGGCACGGGCGCAGCGGGCGGCACGACCTTTAACGGCGGCACCGCTCGCACGATCTCGTACAACTCGGTCGGCGCACCGTCAACGACTGGCACCAACGCATCCGGCACATGGTCAATCAACGTGACCGGCTCGTCTGCCTCATGTACCGGCAACGCTGCCAGCGTGACAAATGGCGTCTACACGACAGGCGATCAGACGATCGGCGGCAACAAGAGCTTCACTGGCAAGACGACTGTCTCGGCCGGCTCGACGGGTGGCATCGAGTTCGGCGCGAACCCTGGGGGTGGCAGTGGCGACGTGGCCTGGATTCGATACTACTCCGAAACGGGTGAGAACACCGTGCTGGAGATTGGCGTTGCGAATGACAGCGACGACAACCTGTACCTGAACGCCTCGGGCGGCACGACCATCGCCAACAGCCTCTACGTGAGCGGCGGCATCAGCAGCGCAGCCGATGTGTCGGCGTCTTCGGATGAGACTCTGAAGACCAACTGGCGCGACCTGCCGGCCGACTTTATCGGTCGTCTGGCTCAAGTGAAGCACGGCGTGTATGACCGTCTCGACATCACCGCCACACAGGTGGGTGTATCGGCTCAAAGCCTGCAGCCCGTCATGCCGCAAGCAGTCACGACTGACAAGAATGGAAAGCTCGCTGTCTCCTACGGCAATGCCGCGCTGACAGCCTGCATCGCGCTGGCCAATGAGGTGGTCCAGCTTCGCAAGGACATTGAAGAACTGAAGGGGATGAAATGAGCTCCGCACTGAAAAGCACAACCGTCGAGATCGCTAACGGCAATACGCGATCGGTCCACAACAACGGTGTCATGGGCTTCCTGAAGTCCGATGGCAACTGGGACATGTACGCCAACAACACCGGCCTGATTTGGTCGGCCAACTACGGCTGGCTGCATGACTACTTCTTCTCTGGCGTTAGCAACTGCGGTCCAGTGCGCGCCGCCGGCAATAACTGCGCCGGCAACGCCGGTAACTGCATGCCCGAATCCGCGATCAACTGCTACGGCAGCGGGAACATGACACAGACGCGAGTCGAGCTGGTTGACAACGGCTCATCTGTGGCTGTTCGAACCGTCTATTTCAACTTCAACTGCAACTGCAACTGCGCTTGCAAGTAAGGGCGGCCATGAAAAAGTATCTGACAAAGCGTCCTGAAGTAGAGTTCAGCGAAAACCCACATCGCATTGCGCTGCTTGAGCAAGTGAATGAAGGGCTCGTTCTTCGGCACTTCGAAGTGGTTGAAGAGAATACCTCTTTGATTCCCAACAAAGACGTTCAACCCGCTGAGATGAGTTCGTGGGCCGGTTATGCTTCTTTGGGTGCCGATGGACAGTACGTCGAAGGCGACGCATTTCCGGAAGCGCCTGCTTTTGCAGGCAAGATTCTGCGAGAGGTGGAGCGCCAGGCGTTCAACCCGGAGGACACGACTGGCAACGGGCTGTTCGGCAGCGCGGAAGTTTACGACTTTGTCGCGATCGTCTTCCCCATTGCCTTTGACGGCAAAGCGCACGCCCCTTACAACCACTTCGTCGAAGGGCAGAGCGCGAAAGCTGCAGTGCGCCGAATCGGTCAGCTTCGAGGCAAGCTCGCATTCCTGACTCTGTCTGCCGCGCAGGCGGAGGCGCCGCTGTCGCAGTGGTCACTCATCCGTAGCGAACATCCCTTCGTGACGTTTGTGGACCGCACCACCGGCACATGGGCGAACACCCCGGCCTCATTCTCGATCTACTCGACACTGCCTTCGATCTCTCTGAGCGCCCCCGCGTCCGTGACACAACAAGGCGCAACGGTCGAAGTCAGCCTTGTCGATCAAAGCGGAAAGCTGTTCGAGTACGACGGCCAACTGGTTGTTGAACCGCTGGCTGGTTACGTCAACAAGCGCCGAATTCAGGTGACGAACGGCGTGGCAAGTTTCAAGGCATTCCCGCTCGGTCTCGAGGCTGGAGAGACTATGCGAGTCAAGGTCGGAACGCAGAACATCTCCGGACTCGCGGATGTGACTCTGACGGTGGCATGACGCTTGACGAGCGTACTCGCCGGAATGAAACCAGATTCGACGAGTTGAGGCGATTGACTCGGCTGGACGAGGCAACCCGAGATGTTGCTTCGCCCGTCAAGGCTGGAGAAGTCGTTCGAGTTCCGTTGAAGCTGGATGCACGACAGCTGGAGCTCGCCGTTGCCGAACTCGATGGACGCTATCAGTTCGGCAGCTTTGCCTCATCCCAAGACTCGGACCACTCATACGAAAACCTGTCCCTGACTTTCAATCCGGACAGAGAGGGCAATCCTCATCATTCGACTTTGGGTTGTGAAAAGCTGTCTGCGGAGCAGCTGTTCTATGCGAGCGAGGAAAGCATCGCTCGAGTGGGGGCGGTTAAGAACTCCTACTACGATACCTATGGGTTTCGCCAGCCTTCGCCTGTTGCAACCCAAGAGCTTGGCTTCGTCACGAAGCTGTTCAAGCGCAGCCTTGTCCGCTCGCGCCTGTCTTTCATACGCGCCAGCCAGCCGCAGCCTTCGAGCTTCTTTTGGGGCTGGCACAAAGACGAGCCGGTGTTCGAAAACCTTCGCGTGAACATCCATGTAACCGACTCTCAGGCGCATCGCATTCAGATCATGAAAGAGGATCGTATGCCGATGAATCCCTGGGATGCAGACATCGCCGAGCATCGGTTTGAAGTCGGCTTTGGATACTCGTGGGACACCAACATGCCGCATCGAGCCTGCGCGATCGGTATGCCCGCGCATGATAGAGCCGCGCTGATCTACGGCGTATCACCCTGGTTCGACTACAACCCCAAGACTGACGCCTGGACACCCAATGAGTTTTTCGGCAAGAAGCATCCGCTGCAGATGCTACTGGATGGAGATGTGCTTTGATAAAGACTGAAAGTCCAATCCTTGTGCCGGCGAAGCATGCAAGTCGTCTCGATGACCTGATCTTCTGTCCTCTCGATCTGCCAGCAGTGCCCTCCATCGACCCCGAATCGTTCGTGGAGTGGATGAAGGCCGATCCGTTCAAGACAGGTGAGTACCCGAAGGCGCATTACGAGCGCGTCGTCGGAAAGACCTACCCCTGGTTGATGCGCTCGCTTCAGGGTGATCTGACCTCACTGGCCAGTGCGTTTCCTGCAGTGATGGCCTACTGCCAGCTGTATCCCTTCAGTCGCATTCGCAACGTCATCTTTCTGGCGCAAAACGGGCACCAGTCCGTATTCACCCATACCGACTCCGACGGGCTTGTGGGAATGCGCTTCTACCTGGCTAACAAAAGCACAGAAGGGCTTCACTTCTATCGCGGCAAGGAACCGTACGACTACTTCAACTGCTATCCAAAGGATCAGCAGGGCAATCCGTACTCGGCAAATCTGCCCGACTACTTCGACATGAGCCAAAAGACCTATGCGCGCTTTCCGCAAGGCGTGCGGTCATTCATGCTCAACTCGGCTCGAGCCGCGCATGGCATCGACTCCAACACCTGCAGGCTCGGAGATCGAATCGCAGTTCTGGTGCAGGGCGAGCTGGATCAGGAGCGCTATCAGGCGTTGATGGATGACAGTCTCAAGAAGTACGGAGAGTATGCAATCTGGTATTAGAACCAGATCGCCGTGTCGCTAAACTTGTCCGCGCTGCGCCGTAGAAGCGAGTGATGGTCTGCGGTGCGGATCGCCGACGGTTCGGGAAAGAGAAGCATGGTGATTCGGGCACCCAGCGGGGCGCAGTGCGGCTCGACACCATGAGCTGCCCGAATAGATGTAAGCGCCCAGGGGTAACGACCTTCGTCCTCCACATAGAAGCGCTCGGGTTGACAGATTGACTCCATCGCGACTGGGCCGCCGTTGAGCCAAGTCGAAGGGCGCTGGTCGTGTCGCTCTTTGAACTTCTGGAAGTACAACCTCGGGCCGCCGTGGTTCAGATACAGGCGCCAACCGATTCCAAAGTCGGGGTCTGTATGCAGGAACACCTGTTCGTTGGGAAGCTGCGCCAGAAGGATCACCCGACGCCACGAATCTGTTGGAAAGTGAAGCAGATACTCTCGCAGCTCGGGGAACGCCGAAACGAACGACGCATCCCAGGCGTCGTGATGGCATACGTACACGGCGCGCCATGGGTACTCGGCCGCAGGCGCATTTGCCTGGTGCAGCCCACGCTCTGCGATGACCTGACGATTGGCCGAAGTCATCCACGTCAGAAGGGCGTCAGGATCGACACTCGGCATCTGAGGTAGATCAAGCCTTGTGTAGATGAGGTCGTCAATCCGGGGAAGTTCCTGAATCATTGGACAAGTATAAGTCATCCGTGACTATAATCAGCGGGTCAGCTTTGTTGGAGATCAAGATGCACTTTCGTCTGAACAACACACGGGCAACCGTCCTGTATTACCTGGGGTTCGCCGGACTCGTCGCCGGCCTGATCGTCTCGAACCCTGTGTGGCTCTGGTTGACCTTGGCGGTACACCTGTTCGTCGTATCGGTGTTCTCGGCCGTCATTCACCGCTACTTCTGCCACAAGGCGTTTGATGCCAACCCCACCGTCATGTGGCTGATGGCCTTCATTCCTGTCGCCTATGGGTACTCATCGCCGATTGGTTGGACTTCGCTGCACTCGGCGCACCACGCCTTCTCAGACACCGAG
>JACCDU010358574.1_pt1 | contig 16571 bp, 13 predicted proteins | sample 7446081 | NCBI WGS metagenome assembly JACCDU01 (sample SAMN15323447, study PRJNA562643) | freshwater metagenome | isolation source: river surface water | place: USA:Blue River Watershed | collected 2017-08-17
TCGACAGCCTCGGCTTTACCATGATTTTGCTCACCAATGCTGTATTTTTCTTGGTGTTCTTGAGCAATTTTACGGGTAAGCTCGTCAATGACAACAAATTTGCTGCCTTGGCTTTACTCATGCAATTCGGTCTTTTGGGTGTTTTCACGACCAATACCATCCTTGGCTTTTATATTTTCTGGGAACTCACCTTATTACCCATCTTTTTGATTTTATATTGGTTTGGATCCTTCGAGAAACCACGTGCGCTCCTACAATTCTTTTTGTACACGCTTTTTGGATCCTTGGCTATGCTGCTTTCCGTTATTGGCCTCATGCATGCCACCAACCAAATCACTTATGAAGCACTACTCGTAGCCGATATCAACGCACTTGGTAACACGAGTATTTGGCTGATGGGCGGTTTCCTTTTTGCATTTGCAGTGAAGATTCCTTTGTTTCCGTTCCACACTTGGCAGGCAGAAACCTACACCAAAGCACCAGTAGCGGGCACTATGCTCTTATCGGCCATCATGCTCAAAATGGCTCTGTTTGGCCTCTTAAAATGGGTGCTTCCTATTTTTGATGGCATCGCTGCAGATTTCTGGCGTTGGCCCATCATTACACTTGGTCTCATTGGTGTTGTTTATGGTGCCGTCATTGCCATTCGCCAATCTGATATCAAAACCTTGTTTGCCTATGCTTCATTGAGCCACTTAGGCCTCATTGCAGCAGCACTCATGCTCAACGACTACGATACCAATCAAATTGCGGTGGTGCAAATTGTCAACCACAGTATTGTGTCTATTGGTTTGTTTTTAGCAGCCGGCATCATTGAGCAGCGCCTCGGCACACGCGAACTCTCTGAACTCGGTGGTCTTGCGAAAATTGCACCGCGCTTCGGTTTTTGGTTTGCCGTCCTGACTTTTGTATCGCTTTCGGTTCCTTTTACTGCAGGATTCATTGGTGAGTTCTTCTTGATCAAGGCACTTTTTAGCGCCAATGCCCTTACCGGATTCCTTGCCAGCACCACCCTTGTTTTGGGTGCTGTTTACATGCTGCGCGCCTATCAAGCCCCTATGTTTGGCCCTTCTAAATTCAGCTCATTTCAAGATTTGCATTGGTCAGAAATCACCGTTTTTGCCATTTTGAGCATCGCAGCTATTTATTTAGGTCTTGCACCACAATGCCTCACAGATTTTGTTGCACACAGTCTTACTCAACCTACTCATCAATTCACACCATGGATAGTATCATCATTCTTTTCATCGCAGGCCTCATCGGTCTTTTAGCCGGCATGAGCAAAAAACCAGTGGCCTCCATACTGATTGCAAGCTTTGGTTTAATCGGAGCAGGTTTAGCTGCTTACTATAGAGGAAGTTACACATCGCCTTTCTCTTCGTATGCCGCTTATGTACCCACACAAGGCATGGTCATCATTTTATTGTGTGCCGTGACCCTTTTAGCACTTCTAGGTGGCTTCAAACGTTACAAAAGCGACGACGAACATACCGGCGATTACCTAGGCCTCATTCTCTTTTCTTTGTGTGGAGCTATTTTGATGGCCCAGCCCAACGACCTCATGTTGTTCTTCATCGGTTTGGAAATCCTTTCTATTCCAATTTACGTATTAGTCGGCATTGATAAAGGCAGCAGTACATCTGCCGAAGCTGCTGTTAAATACTTTTTTACGGGTTCATTTGCCTCGGCAATCATCCTCTTTGGGATTGCGCTTTTATATGGTGCTACCGGAAGTTTTCAGCTAATCGAAATTCAATCTAACCTTGCCATCGGTATTTGGCAGAGCCCAATGGCCATGATTGGCAGCTTATTTTTATTAGCCGGATTTACCTTTAAAATTGGCGCTGTTCCTTTCCATTTTTGGGGCCCAGATGTATACGACGGTGCGTCTAATGCAGTACTGATGTATATGGCTACAGTAGTCAAAATTGCAGGTATCTATGCGTTGGTGAATGTATTTGGTCAGGTATTTAGAGATTCCTATTTCTTCTGGATTGACCTCGTTAGCCTCATTATCGTTGTGTCCATGTTTTACGGTTACATCACGGCTTGGAAACAAACAAGCTTCCGCAGACTCATCGCCTATTCATCAATTGCCAATGCAGGACTTATGCTCTTCGTACTTGCAGATATCCACAACAGTAATCTGTTCATGTTTGTAGCCGCTTATGCTGTTGCCACGATAGCGCTAGTAGCCATCAATTCAGCCATCAATGACGACTCCGATGCTTTGGCCAACTGGGAAGGTATAGCCTGGAAAAACCCGCTGATTGGTATCGCATTGGTGCTTGCTTTGTTCTCTTTGTCTGGCATTCCTCCGTTCGCTGGATTCTTTGGAAAATATTCACTTTTGTGGTCTGCGGTTCCACACGTACCCTATACCGCGATGCTTGCACTTATTGCTTCGGTTATTGGGGCTTTTGTATACCTGCGCTTGCTGCTTCTTGCACTTAAAAAACCAGCTGTTGCAGTTCGCATCCAACTATCTGTCGAACAAATTATTGTATTGGCACTGACCGCAGTGGCTACCATTGGTGCCATTTATTTCATTTAATATTACCTTGCTCCAACCTTTCGCCGTGAATCTGCGTCTATAAACGGAATGGTAACAGACACGGAACTTTATAGCCAACTCATTGCAGATTGTGTCCGAAAAGATGCAAGGGCCCAAAAAGAGCTATATGCGCTTTTTGCACCAGCTATGTTCAAAGTTTGCTTGCGTTACGCTACAGATACGAGCAGTGCGCAAGACATCTTTCAGGATGCTTTTGTAAAGGTCTTCCAGAATCTACACAAAGTCAAGCATTCCAGTCATTTGCCCGGTTGGGTTAAACGCGTTTTTGTTTACACCGCCATTGACAACCTTCGGGCGCAGGCTAAATACAGACAACATGTCGAAATTGAAGGCGCAGTCCAACTTGAATCAAGTGAATACGGTATTGAAGCACAACTCGCTGCCGCTGACATTATGGAACTCGTTCAAAAACTACCGCAACGTGCGCGCATGGTTTTCAACTTATATGTAATGGAAGGTTTTGCGCACAAAGAAATCGCTGAGCTCTTATCTATCAACGAAGGCACCTCTAAATCACAGCTTTTTGAAGCAAAAAAAGCACTGCAAAAGCATTTGCAACTACAAGAAAAAAAGATCGGCTAAATGAACAATCTAGACGACTTCGAAAAATACCTCCGCGACCAGCTCAAAGGTCATGCCGAGCCAGAGCCACTCATGTGGAACCGGCTCACCGATGCCATTGGGCGCACTACGCCATGGTATGCCCGCAGTGCGTACAAATATGCGTTCACGGCTATTGGCGCCATGGTTTTTGGAGCAGTTTCAAGCTACCTCTACCTCGATCAACAAGACCAACAAAACGCTCAGAATCAACTAGCTACTCAGCCACAAAAAACCACACAAAGCACAGCAGACAAAAATGTAAAGGGGTCTGATGATCCTGTCCTTCAAGGTACTATTTCAACTCCTGTTTCAAATTCAAGTATCCATCTCCTTACTCCTACACCTTGTCAAATAGAGCTTACTCCTACACCTGATCAAATAGAGCTTACTCCTACTTTCCTTCACGATGAAGCGTTTCTTCCAAACAACGAGCTAAAGGAATCCCTTAGCATGCCAAATGTGGAGCAAAGCCCATCATCGGTAAATGTAGCGGACAAATTGCAGCTACTAGCGGCGGGTAAAATCGCTCTCCCAAAGCAGACGCTGCAAAACCCTCCTCCAATATTGCCACTTGCAGGCCGATTTGAGCTTAGTTTAGCCACGGGCAACACCTGGAGCAACTTACCTAACTTCGAATACCATTTGGGACCTCAAGGCATGCAGCATGCGGCATTTGGTCAACAACATAGCCCCTTACTCACCCTACAGGCTCGCCTCCATAAAAACTGGCACCTACAAACAGGAATTCAACTGATCCAAACAACAATTGAGGAGCACTTTTACCAAACGGAAGTATACAGTTACGACGACAAAGAAAATTACCTGTTCCCTTATCTGTACGGATTCAGACAAGTGAGCGACGAAGAACTACACGAAGGCCCATGGCCTTATGGCCCTAACCCACCCGGAGGGGGCGAAATATCAAAAGTCAAAGCTGATTATACAAGTGTCGTGAACCAACAAAAGATGGTTCTGCCCTTGACCTTCAGTTACCATCAGTCATTTGGTCCTTTTGTAGCGCAGTTCCATACCGGCTTGGCGTTTTCCTTCACTACGAAAGCAAGTCAGACCTTAAAAATCCCGGGTTATTTACCCAGCACAATTTATCTGCATTCGCAAAACGGGCGACTTCAGACCTTTGCCCAAAGCCAAGTGCGTTTGAGCTACAAGGCAAACCGACACCTAGCCATATTTGTAGAACCACAATTGCGCAGCAGTATTCGACAACAAAATCTCGCGCACGCCTCACCTTATCGCAGCAACTCCAAAGCCCTTTTTGCAGGGCTTAGCTGGAATTTTTAGTATCTTTGAGGCACATTTTTATCGATTAATGACCAATAGTGTTTTTATTACCGGCGCCAACGGCATGCTCGGTGCGAGCGTCACCAGAGAAGCCATTGCGCAAGGGTACCACGTCAAAGCCCAAATTCTTCCGGGTAGCAGCACCGCTGTTCTCGATGGCTTAGCCATCGATATTGTAGAAGGAAATATCCTCGACACCACCTTCCTAGAACGTGAAATGGCTGACTGCCAATACGTCATCAATATTGCTGCACTCACCACTATTTGGCCTCGCCGTTTGGAAAGTTTGTACGCGGTCAATCTGCAGGGAGTCAAAAATGTTGCAGCTTGTGCCCAAAAATTCAAGTACCAGCGCATGGTGCAAATTGGCACTGCCAATTCCTTTAACCACGGTAGCAAAGAAGCGCCTGGCGACGAAAACCAACCCTACACGGGCCATCAGTTCAAAATGGACTACATGGACAGCAAATACCAAGCGCAATGCCATTTGCTCTCCTTACATCAAAAAGAAAATTTTCCTGTTATTGTCGTGAACCCAACCTTTATGATTGGCCCTTATGACTCCGGCCTCACCTCCGGCAGGATGTTTTTAGAACTCTACAAGAACAAGCTGCCTGGCTATGCCGGTGGTGGCAAGAATTTTGTGTATTCCAAAGACGTTGCCGTAGCTACAGTCAATGCCTTGAAAATGGGACGCGAAGGCCAGTGCTATATTGTCGGTAACGAAAACCTTTACTTTGGCGAAATGTTCCGCAAGGCAGCCGTCGCATTTGGACAACCTTTTAGGGTCAAAAAATTCCCAAGTTTTGCCATCAATTTGATTGGCGCCATCAATTCTATATTTGCCCGCATCTTCAGAAAAACACCCCAACTCAGTTACTCAATGGCTAAAATGGCCAGTGTCAAACAATTTTATTCACCACAGAAAGCCCGTACAGAATTGCTTTTACCTAGTACCCCAGTTGAGGTTGCCGTTGCCGATTGCATCAGTTGGTATAAAGCAAACGGATATCTTCCCAATTAATTTTACATGCATTTTTTAGCGCTGCCCTTTGATCAAACACCCAGTTTAACAGGTGGGATTGCACCGATTTACCTCGCTCTGATCGGATTTGTTTGTTTTTGGTTCATCTCTAAATCCGAGCGCATCAAAGCCTATTACTTCAAGAAGTACACCCACGACACCGCTTGGCTGCGCTTTATTTATATGACCAAATGGGTCGGATTTTTGACTATGGGTTTGTTACCCCTTTTGGTTTTATTGGTCTTAAACCCTTCAAGAAACTTGGCTTATTACGGCCTGAACTTTCGCAGCGATACGCTGGTTTTTAATTTAGTCGTCACAATTGGACTTGCTGCTATTCTGATTCCGTTGGCTGCATTTTCTGCCAAAAAGCCCAAGAATTTGGTGAATTACCCACAAATCAGGGCCAAAAACTGGGACACCAAAACATTTCGCTACAATTTATTGGGTTGGGCCGTTTATCTTTTTGGTTACGAATTGTTGTTTCGCGGCTTGCTTTTGTTTCCATTAGTAGAAGCTTATGGCATTTGGTTAGCGGTTGCAGTGAATGTGGCGCTCTACTCGGCCACACATATTCCAAAAGGGCTCGATGAAACCATTGGTGCCGCGCCATTGGGCTTTTTACTCTGTTTACTGACCCTCATGGCGGGCAATATCTGGATCGCCTTTTTGGTGCACGTGGCCATGGCCTGGACCAACAGCCTCACAGCCCTTAAACATCATCCCGAAATCCACTACAGCAAATGGCTCAAAAACGTTTCTTAAACAAAGTGGCTATTGTCACGGGGTCTAGCCGTGGTATTGGCAGTGCCATTGCATCTGCACTTGCCCAAGAGGGCGCCAAAATTGTACTCAACGGCCGCGACGAAGAACGCCTGATCGAACAGCAAACAGCGCTTCAACACAAAGGCGCAGCAGCCGTTTATTTTAAGGGCGATGTCTCAGATGCCACACAGGCGCAAGCACTCATTGATTTTGCGCTGCAATCCTTTGGTCAAATCGATATCCTGATCAATAACGTCGGGATTTCGAGCCGTGGCTATTTGGCCACCCTGCATCCGAGTGTGGTGGAGCAAGTATTTCGCAGCAATGTTTTTGGAACCATTTTCCCGACCCAAGCTGCACTTCCAGCCTTGCGCCAAACAAAAGGTAGCGTGGTGTTTATTTCGAGTTTAGCAGCCATACACGGGCTGCCCGGGCTTTCGCCATACAGTGCCTCCAAAATGGCGCTGACCTCCTTTGTGGAGTCGCTGCGCATAGAAGAACACGCCCACCAAGTACACATCGGGCACCTGCAAGTAGCCATGACCGAAATTGTACACAACAAAGAAGTGGTCGCGGCAGATGGCAGCAAGCAAGTGTTGGCCGCGCGTCAAAAAGGCAAAGTGCTCACCATGCAAGAAGTAGCGACCGACTGCCTGAACTTATTGGCCCAAAGAAAATTCCGCAATACCCAAACCTTTTTGGGCAAAATGAACCGCATGCTCAATAACGTCTCGCCGCTCATTGTCGAGTTTATCTTGCGCAAAAACCTCCATAAATTTGAAGATAACAGCAAATGATTGGTCAAGATTTTCCAAAGATAGCCTTTGATGTCGCGGGCCTCGCACTCTTAGAGCCCAACGCCATGATCGGAGATATTGTGCTTTTTACAACATCACTTTTTATTGCAGCTCAAATTCGAAAAATCAACCAGACGCATCCATTCTATCAAAATTGGCGCTTGTTTTTCTTGTGGTTCGGCTGGAGTTTCTTGTTTGGAGGTTTTGGACATCTATTTTACAATTACCTCCATCTTTGGGGCAAATACCCGTCCTGGATTTTCGGCATGGTGGCCACCTTCTTTCTGACCAAAGGCATGCTCAGCTTGTGGCCAAATGACACACAGCGCAAGCAATTCTTGGGCGCTGCAAAAATTTTATTGGCACTCGGTATCCTAGTTGAATTGTGCGTTTTCTTTTTTGTCGACCTGACCATAGACCAAAGCAAAGGCTTGTTTATCCCGACGCTCATCAGCGGCATTGGCCTTATTTTTTCTCTAGTAGTATTGGGTTTGCGCTACCAGAAGTTGTACCACCCCCAATTCAAGTTCTTTTGGATTGCCGCACTCATTTTATTGCCCAACGCGTTTATCCAGAGCCAAAAAATCAATATTCACCAGTGGTTTGACCGCAATGACTTCTCGCATGTACTGCTCTTATTAAGCTTATGCTTGTATTATTTCACCATTAAGGCTACGCGTACGGCTGGGGTGTTTGAAACCAGCTGATATGTCCCTGCCGCTAATCCACTAAGGTTCATGCTCGCACAATTCGCTGCGGTAAGAATGATCCTTCCTTGCATATCGAATACTTCCACATTGGCAAGCGTTTCACTGAAGTTTACAATGCCGTTCGTAGGATTCGGATACGCCATAATGTTTGCAGCGGTATTCGTTTGATGCCCAAGAATATCCATAATAACGCTGTCTTGAATGCTACAGCCGTTTGCATCGGTGACCCAAACTGTATACATGCCTTCTGTGAGATAGACCGCTAAGCTGTCCGTTTGGGCGTTCGGATCAGACCAAAGGTATTGGTAAGGAGCTGTTCCACCACTGACTGTGACCTGGGCCATGCCGTCAAATGCAGTAGCGGAGGTCGCTAAAGTGATGCTCATGCTCAGATTAAGAGGCGTTGGTGCCGAGATTTGAATGGTTTGAGCCGCAGCAGTACAGCCGAGCGTATCGCTAACTGTCAATACATATGTACCTTCAGACATATTGTCAAACTGACCAGAACTATTCGCAAGCGATCCTATTTGATAAATGTATCCTCCGTTGCCGCCAGTAGCAGTTGCAAGAATTTCACCGTCCTGAAGCCCTGCACAAGAAATCTGCTCGACAACATAAGCACTATTGAGCACCTCAGGTTCCGTGATTTCATAGATAAGTGTGTCGTAACAAGGACGAGCGTCTTGGACCAATACTTCATAAGAACCTGTTGGCAAACCAGCCACTGAGGCCTCTGTAGCGCCATTGCTCCAGGCATAAACCACAGGGGCAGTTGCGGTGCTGACATCTAAGGTAATGAGACCATCTGAACCACCATTGCAACTCACCATTTGTAGTGTTGCATTATTGATAATTGGTGCTGCAAGTGGCACAAAAACGGAGTCTACAACCACACAACCGTTGGTGTGGGTAATGGTTACCGTAGCCCAACCTTCTGAAACCGATAAGTTGGTTTTGCCACTGATGCCGTTTTCCCATAAGAACTGACACGTACTGAACATGCATGGGCAGCCCGAGCTATTCACCACCGCCTGGCCATTGCTACCTCCGGGGCAAGTTGGTGCCACAACGCCACCAAAGGTGATCACAAATGGATCGACAAGCGTGGTGGTATAAAGTTCATAGCAACCCGTTTGGTCAGTCACCTGAAGTGTGTAAGTACCCGCAGGAACATTCGTGAGTTGAGGGGCTGTGCTGCCGTTAGACCACAAATACGTATACGGAGCCGTGCCTAGATTTGCATTTGGGGTAATGCTGCCCGAAGCACTGCCGTTACACCAAGGTTGAACTACCGCTACATTTGACAAAATACTGCCTGGCCCACAGTTGATTGTTTGATTGTAATAAACGCCATTGTTGAGCGTGCTCAAGTAAGAACCCCAAGCCAAACCTGCATTCGGGAAAACAGCATTGAGTTCGACGCGATTGACATAAACACCCTTCCACCCCATTGGGTTCAAACTATCTTTTTTGACAACATAAACCATATCCAAGAGTCCATCGTTGTCCAGATTGACAAAAAGTGGCGTAGACCCAATATTGACGCCCGTCTCATAACCAGTCAAGGGAGTAATGGAATTGGCCACAAAATTGAAGACTTCCAAACGGTGTTTCCAAGTACCACTTTGCATATAATTCACCGATAAAATAGCTTCATCGCGGCCGTCGTTATTGAGATCGACTGCATTCCCAGAGGCAAATTGCAGCGCCCCAATGCTATCTTTCAAAACCTCCTGACCCGTTTCACCGTCGAGCAAGACTTGGTAATAATCAGTATAAGATGAACTCGTTCCTTTTGCCAAAGAAAGAAATACATCCGGAACAGCAGAACCTGTAAAATTACCGATGACAGGCTCGGCGCTGGATTCCGTATTTGGCAGATCATAGCTCCACATGGTGCTCCAATTCGCCCCTTTTATCTTAGAAACCTTTCCGCCGTAAGACTGAATGATGATGTCGTATTGCCCGGAAGGATTTTTGATCAAGGAAGCCGGAGCCACAAAACCCAATTGCGGATCGCTCATTAAAGGAATGGAGGGCGCAAGCGTGTTGTTGAGCAAATGCGAGAGCTGGCAAGCCCAAAAGTTGCCACCGAGTGTTTCACCGCCAGTGCCGTACAAAACCCATTGGGTGCCATTCCCTTGGATATCTGCCACCAAAGCAGAACAGTAGGTCTCGGCGCTATCCGGCACCACCGCCTTAGCCAAAAGCTGACCATTCAAACTATTGACCACCATCAAATGCCCTGGTGGCCTAGTGGTGTCCCAGACTGGCGCAGCGTGGTCACCGCCATTGGCCACTAAAATATCTTGCAAGCCATCGCCAGTAACGTCGGCAATGAACTGTGGATTATAAAAATTGTAAAGCCCGCTATCCGCAGGGTTGGTATTGTAAGGGAAGTAATCCCAGAGCAGGTTGCCATTGGCCCCATTGATGGCCAATAATTGCGCTTGCCGACCCACCATAAAAACATCCTTGATGCCATCATTGGTGATGTCCATAAAAACCGCCGAACCAAACACCTCATTGCGCGCAGCTCTCTTCCACAACAAATTGCCATTCAAGCCATTGTACGCCATGATGCCGTTGTTGCTAGCTACGCCGTCGGTACCGCCACCCAACACGATATCCTTGATACCATCATTATTCAGGTCACAAGCCCTCGCCGACGACAGCGTCGGAATTGAATCGGTAAAAGCTTGCCAATTTTGCCCCAACACAAGGGTTGTTGCCGACAAGACCAACAAGAGAAGAATCGATTTGAACATGGTTTTCAATTTGAACAAAGTAAATTTAACCAATTATCGCATGAAACCACTATTTTTGCAGCCTCACCTCGGTGAAATTGGCTCCGTGGCGCAACTGTATAGCGCACTGGATTTCGGCTCCAGCGGTTGGGGGTTAGAATCCCTCCGGGGTCACAAGCGAAAAACCCAGCACGAAAGTGCCGGGTTTTTTGTTTTTAAAGCGTTCAAAACTTGTTTTGACAAGCGTTTAAAAATAAAAGGCCGAAAATAGCGCAAGCTATTTTGGGTTTTAAGCTTGGATTGAACCAAAAAATGGGAACACGCGTGAGCGTAATCCCTTTTTCATATTGAGTTTGAAAGGGGAAATGAAAAGTTAGAACTTTTTGAAATAATTGCGCTCAATTTTAAATATATTATTCATAATGCGCTCATTATTTTGGTAGCGCGCTTGTTTTTTCTTAAATTGCGCTCATTATTTAATTTAAATGACTCAAAGCGCTCACTTTTCTCGATTTGCACCCAATTTTGCGGGACGTAAGTTACCTGAACACGAATTTGTTGTTGGTTATGCAGCCGTCATTCAAAAAATAGGGCTTCCAATACCTATTCCAAGACGGATTGCCTTGATCACAGCAGGATCAAAGAAAAAGGTCAGTGATGAATTTCTTATCTTCCCTAAAGCCTACGCACCAGATGACAATGCTTCGCTGGATGAAATCAACGCACTTTACAACCACTTGGTATTCGCTCTGAAATATGAGGGGGTAAATTTACTGTTCTTTAGTAAACTAACCTCACATTACAATTTGGAACAATTAACTGAACTGGTATCGATAGAACCTTCAGGCCAATATTCGAGAAGAATTTGGTTTTTAATAGAATGGCTTATTGGCAAAGAACTTCCGGGTATTAATGATATAAATAAGAAGAGTTACGTTTTGGCTGTTGATCCTAAGCTACAATTCAGTGGTAGCGGTATACGGTCACCTAGACACATGGTGTTCAACAACCTTCCAGGCACGATTGATTTCTGTCCTTTGGTTCACAGAACGGAAAGATTGGAACAATTTGTAAAGGAGAATTTCTCCTCGAAACGAGCGGATTACCTGAAGGGCTTTCGCAAAGAACTACTTTTACGTGTATCTTCTTTTTTGTTACTCAAGGATTCAAAGGCATCTTTTTCAATTGAAGGTGAAAGCCCTAAAAGTAAAAGAGCAGCCCGTTGGGGGCAAACGATAGGTCAGGCGGGTATGCGCGAACTTTCGATTGATGAATTGTGTCGACTACAACAACTCGTAATTGAAAACGAACGATTCTTGAAGTTTGGACTCAGAACGTCAGGAGGATTTGTTGGAGAGCATGATCGCTTTAGCGGAGAGCCGCTGCCAGATCATATATCTGCAAAACCAGAAGATCTTAAACGCTTAATGAATGGTCTAATTGAGACAAGTCAACTACTAACCAAAGACCCAATAGATGCGGTTGTTGCTGCAACTAAAATTGCATTTGGGTTTGTGTACATCCACCCCTTTGTAGATGGTAATGGAAGAATACATCGCTACATCATTCATCACCTTCTTGCGCTTAAAGATTTTTCACAGCAAGGCTTTATTTTCCCTGTTTCAGCCTCCATTCTAGATCATTTGAGAGAATACCAACAAGTACTGGAAGGAAATTCAAGACCGCTGCTGGATTTTATAGAATGGAAAGAGACTCCAGACCATAATATTGAGGTTCTAAATGACACCATTGATTTTTATAGATACATGGATTTAACTCCTCATGCTGAATTCTTGTTTGAATGCGTAAAAGACACATTGAATAGGATCATTCCTGAGGAGGTAAACTACTTGAATGCATACGATGCTTTCAAGCAATACATCGATTCTCAATTTGATATGCCAGATTCACTAATAGGACTTTTGGTACAGTTCCTTGAAAAGGGAAATGGTCAACTCTCCAAGCGTGCTAGACTGAATGAGTTTAAAGAATTGAATGAGGAAGAAGTCAGAAAAATAGAGGAGGAATTCGCAAAGAACTTCCTGAACAAATTAAGTTGATTTCTTTTTAAAATCACATAAACGGTACTTTAATCTTTTTTACCGTTTGCTCTTTTTTCAACGGTAAATCTAATTCCCCCTCCAAATCCTCCTAAAAGTTAGATTTCACGAATCTTGGGTTCTATACTTGGATTGAACCAAAAATTGGGAAAACACGTGAGCGTAATCCCTTTCCCTCGTTGAGCTTAGCAGTAAATCGAAAAGTTAGTACTCTCCGTTAGCAAGCAACTAAATTTCTCTTATTCCAATATGTCAAGTTTTTTGATTCATTTACTTGACATTTTGAAATTATAATTAACTTTGCTTTATTATGTTAGCAACTGATATCAGAAAATTAATTAACAAAATCCCTGAAGGAAAAACTTTCGGGTATTTGGATTTAGGTATTGCTAAGGAGAATTATTTGACCGCTGCCAAGGCACTTGAACGGTTTCAAAAAGAAGGATTAATTAAAAGAGTCTCAAAAGGCGTCTTTTATAAGCCACGGCTAACCGTATTTGGTGAATTGGAACCAGAATACAACGAGTTACTTCAAGCCTATTTATTTGAAAATGGAAAACGCATCGCATACATAACAGGAACTTCTCTATATAATCAACTTGGTCTGACCACTCAAATGGCTTTTGAAATCAAAATTGCCAGTAGAAAAAAACGAATTTATATCAATAGAGGTGCATTGAAAGCAGGGGCCGTAAAAAGTTATGCAGAGATTACTGAAGGTAATTATAAAATCTTAGGCCTCCTCGATGCATTTAAAGACATTAAGAAAATACCAGATTGTTCTATTGTACAAGCTGTTCGTCGTTTGCAAGCTATTATGCAGTCCTTAGATGAAAAACAAACGGATGAACTCCTCAGATATGCCTTAATGTACCCCCCAAGAATTAGAGCTTTAGTTGGTGCCATTTTAGAGTCGCTTGGAATAGAAAATCACCGATTGGTTAAACTAAAAAATAGCTTAAACCCGTTATCTACTTTTGAATTGGGAATCAAAGAACAGGAATTACCCGCCAAATCAAAATGGTATATCGGATGAGATTACATGTAAACAAAGTGCAAGTCAAAGGGTCGTTTCGAACCGTTTACCACACAAAAAATAGCAACATACATTTTTGACATACAATTTGGCCCCAACTCGAAAGCACCTATTTAAATGAATTTAGAACTTTGGTTTTCGGCATCCTTTCACCATCCTCAGAAATTTTAAAAGCACTTCTTTCTGTTTCACAACGATTGAAGGGCATCAACTGGAGCCCCTTTAAGTCCTTATAAGAGTTAGATTTTAATACATAAAACCCCTCTCAATCATTCTCCACAATAATCTCAACAATTCAATCGTTCTAAATGCTTATTTTCAATAAAACTTTACTGAATGATTCAAAAAATATTTTTCTTCATTTTTTCATTGACTATTAACGTCCATTTATTCGGACAAGCGTCAAACCCTAAAATCGCTGAAGACTATACCCACTTTCAAACTACCTTAAAGAAAGATACCATCGATTTTGTTGTAGCTGAAACGGATTTCTCAGTAAAAAAACCAGTATTACTTTTTTGTCAAGGTTCACAGCCAGTTCCTTTATTTTTTGATTTTCCAGATCAAGGGATTATCCCAGTAACGCTGAACAACTTTGACGTGAGTGAAATGAAAAAGAACTATCATGTCGTGGTGATTTCCATGCCGAAGACACCCGTTACGGTTGGTTGGGATCATCTCAACAAACAGTACAATTATATTTTAGATACTGCAAGCGAATACAGTTATGATCCTGAATTCATGAAAGCTGACTACCTTGAAAATTACGTTGCGAGGGCTAATCAGGTACTAAAGTATTTAAGCAAACAAAAATGGGTCGATAACGAGCAATTGGTCGTTGCTGGTCATTCGCAAGGATCGCATGTGGCTTTGGGTATTGCGCATGCAAACAAGAACATTACTCAGCTGGGGCTTTTTGGTTTTAATCCACTAGGCAGAATTGATCAATACATCCGTTCGGCAAGAAAACAAGCAGATTCAGGTGAAATTACTTGGCAACAAGCCGACTCGATTCAAAACGAAATTTACGAAGAGTACCAATCTTATTTTAAGCCAGACAGCACTCAAAATAGTTCCTTTGCCAACTCTTGGAAATCTTTTTCAAAAAGTCAATTAAACGAACTTATCGACTTGAAAATCCCAGTTTACATCGCCTATGGCTCAAATGACATCAATGGCGATTTCTGCGATTTATTGCCCTTGTATTTCATCGAAAAAGACAAGTCCAACTACCAAGTCATTCGTTATCCGAATTTAGAACATAACTTCTTTCCAATCGACAAAAATGGAAATCCAGATTATCAAAATGGAAGGTGGTACTTAGTGATGAATTCATTCGTCAATTGGTCGATGAAAAATTGATGCATACCCTTTGAACAGAATCCAAATGAATAAGAAGAATTCAATTTCATAAAACATCAATAATTAAATGCTCAAATCCATCCTATTCTTATTCGTAATATTGGTTTTCATTGGAAATGTCAAGGCTCAAAAAAATGTCAACCTAAAACTCAATGAAAAGGAAATCATTGCCTGTTGGAAAGCCGATTCTCTTTTTGATCTAGGTGAGTATAAAAATGCGCTTCCAATTTATAAGGAGTGTAATCCTAAAAATCAGTATAACTTAAACTGGACTATTAAAAAGAGTTTATGCTTCTTACTAGTCGGTGACACAAGTGCTGCTAGGGATTGTTTTGCGACATACGTGTCCCGTGGAGGCTATTACATGTATGGTGACCAAATTGAACAAATTCCGCTTTACAAGGAAATTGCTCCTGATGAAAAAGTCAGAAGCGAGTTTGAAAAGAACACCTATGCGTTTGAACACAACGACTCTACTTGCCTTTATCCTGACGTGCAAAAAACGCTTATGAAAATGCGTGAACTTGACCAAGCCTATCGAGGAAAAGATAATCCTGGAATTTCTAGCGCATCGATCGATTCTTTGAATCAGATTAAACTAGATAGTTTAATTTCGATTTACGGTTGGCTAGGATACAAAGAAGTTGGTAAAAGCGGAGAAAATGCATCCTTCCTTATTGCGCAACATGCAGATCTAAACCTGAGTTTTCAAACAAAATGTCTGGCGCTCATGAAAAAGGAATTGGCAGAAGGTAACATCTACCCACCAAATTTCGCTTTATTGTATGATCGTGTAAAGGTAAATTCAAATGAGGCACAACTTTTTGGGAGTCAAGTAACATTAAATGAAACCACCAAACTTTTCAAACCTAAGAAGACGGTCTCATTGGAACTAGTCAATGCTCATCGCTTGTATTTTGGTCTTGAACCAATTGAGTCCTATCTAGACTTTATGAATAAGCGGTATGGTAAAGAATAAGACAAGAACCTTCCCAGTTCATCAATTGGACTTTTGTTGAATTCAATTTCCAGCTGATCAGGAAACCAATAATTAAAATTGTTTGCGCTCACCTTCAATACTCACTATTTCAGGAGTTCTGCCAGGCCTCTTGAAAATCTGATTTCATCAAATAGCAATCAGATTAATCCGAATTGAACTTGTCAAGCTAAAGACTCAGCTCTTTGACTTTTTAAATAGCACAATTATGGTATCCTAGTGCAAATCGGCAAGTCAAGCCTTGTCTTTCGTGAACTGCTTCAAATGCTAAAAAAAACAACAACCCGATGCAAGCAAGAAAGAATTCGATAGAAGTGTTGGTTTGCTAGCAGCTCCTGGAATTCGTTCATTGGGGTAAAAGTAGTTTATTGAGGGTAAAGGTTTGTGCGAAGTTAATTTTCGAGAAATACCTTTTATAAAGAAGGGTCCTTTAAATTAACTTTCAGAATTCGATAATCCTCTTGTATAAACCTCAGAACGAACTAGTTTATATTTCGTCAGAAGGAACTCGAAATCTAATCATAGGTTTTCGTTAGATGAATGAGACACAGAACTTTTAGTAGTAATCTATTAGCAACTGCATGAATTTTAAA
>JACCDU010602276.1_pt1 | contig 16564 bp, 8 predicted proteins | sample 7446081 | NCBI WGS metagenome assembly JACCDU01 (sample SAMN15323447, study PRJNA562643) | freshwater metagenome | isolation source: river surface water | place: USA:Blue River Watershed | collected 2017-08-17
TCGATGGTGTAGCTGCCAACGCTGCTGGTAGTGCCAGCCGTGGTGCTCAGGCTGCCGCTCAGGGTGTCGCTGTTCACCAGGCCTCGGCTGGTGCCAACGCCGTCGGCGGCAACGGTGTAGGTGAGCGCGGGGTTGGCGTCACCGTAGACACGACTCTTGGCATCAGCGGTAGCGGTGAGCGGACGTTGCGCGACAGTCAAGGTGCCGTTGTTAACGGTGACCAAGTAGTTGCCATTGGCCAGGGCAGAGGCATCGATGGTATAGCTGCCAACGCTGCTGGTGATGCCAGCCGTGGTGCTCAGGCTGCCGCTCAGGGTGTCGCTGTTCACCAGGCCTCGGCTGGTGCCAACGCCGTCAGCGGCAACGGTGTAGGTGAGCGCGGGGTTGGCGTCACCGTAGACACGGCTCATGGCATCGGCGGTAGCGGTGACCGGACGTTGCGCGACGGTGTGCCCACCCGTGTTCACAACAGGTGTTAAGGCATAACCCAGGGGTGAATAGTTGGGCGTCAGAATCGAAAGGTCATACGTGCCGACGTTGCTGGTCGACGACCCGGAGGAAGAGACCGTCACACCACTGAGGATGCCAATGCTGGTATCGCTGTTTTGCAATGAACCTGTCGTGGTGTAGGCCGAAGGGGACACGGCATCGCCATATATCGTGCTGTATGCGCTGGCCTGCACAGAGATGATCGGAGATTCACGGAAAACCGCATTCAAGCCAGCGGCAAGCGCTGTGGAAAAGTTGCTGGTGGTTTCATCGCTGCTGTAGCGCGAATTGCCAGTGCCTACCAAACTCGCCAGCCCCGTGCTGCCACTCAAGCTGCCGGTGTAAAAAGTAGCGGTTCCACCGGAGCCCACTGAAATCGTAGGCGAGCCGGTCAAAACAACATCACCGCCGGTGCTGGTTCCCGCAATTTCAGCGCGACCAGCATTGACCATCAAAGCTGTTGCACTGGTGTCTGAGGTGCTCAGATTGCCGGCAAGGTTCACATTGCCATGGTCTGCGGCAATAGCAATGGGGCCTGTGGCGCTGGTTGTACCAAGAAGTGAAATACCCGAGTTGGCGCTGGCTCCAGCGTTGGAGAAATTCAAAGTGCCGGCTGTGACATCGCGCAAGCTGATGTTGCCTGAAGCGTTGTTGCCTGAGCCTGTGGCACCTGTTTCCAGAGTGATGTTCACGGTGCCGGTGCCCGCATCGATGGCGGTGCCGCTGGCCATGGTGATGGCGGCAGCGCCTGCACTGCGCTGTGCATTGACCACGCCGTTGGCCACGGTTTCGTTGCCGACCAGCGTGAGTGCGCCGTTGTCGGTGGTGATGCTGGCATTGAGCAAGATGGAGCGTCCTGCCTGCAGTTTCAGTGCGCCACCATTGCCACTGGGGTTGTTGGCAATGATCGGTGCGCTGACGGTGATGTCGTTGTTGGCTTGCAAGGTGACGTCAGTGCCTGCGTTGAGCAAGGCCGTGACATCAGCTGCGGCAAAGACGCTGCTGGTGCTGGCGTTGGTGCTGAAACCCTCTGTGGCATTTGGTGTGGGGGCGGACGAGAGGCTCAGGATGTCGACCCGGCCTGCCGAGGCAAGACCATTGACTTTGTACAAGGTGCTGGCGACCAGCAGGCGCCCATCGGACAGAACCATGGGGCTCACATAGCCCACCCTGTCAGAGGCGTTCGCCCCGACGAAGCTGTTGGCGCTGGAAATGGTGCCGGTCAATGCATTGGCAGAGGGGTTGATGGTCACCGCGCCAGCGTCGGTGATCGCACCGTTGTTCCAGAGTTGGGATGCCACCGCGTAGCCCCCATTGGGCATGGGCACAACGAATCCCCCAATGCTGTCACTGGCACTGGACCCTACCAGACTGTTATTGGAAGAGACGGTGCCTGTTAGCGGCGCGGAGCCCGAGCCCCATGTCACCGCGCCTGCGTTTGAAACTGAACCGTTGTTCCAATTTGAAGAGTTTGCAACATAGTTTCCGTTCGTCAAGGTGGTTATGGCTCCGATGCCCACCCTGTCGTTCGCTTGCGTGCCAGTCATGCTGTTGGTGCTGGAGATGGTCCCTGTAATTCCGGTGCTGCCATCCACCCAAGTGATCGCGCCTACATTTCGAGTGGTGCTGTCTGGCCCCCAGTAAGGCGATCTGACAACATAGTTGCCACTGGGCAAAGCGGTGATGTCTAAGGTGCCGACATAATCACCATCTTCAACACCTACCAAGCTGTTGCTGCTGGAGATTGATCCTCTCACGCCTGAAGCGCCCGAGCCCCAGGTGACAGCACCTGAGCCGCTGCTGAAGCTGCTGTTGGCTTTCCAGTCCGAAGAGCGGACCACGTAATTGCCGTTGACTGGCAAGACTGAAATGCCTTGGTAACCTACAGAATCACCAATACTGGATCCAACCAGACTATTTGTGGCCGAAACCAGCCCCGTGACGCCGACTGAGCCCGAACCCCAGGTGACCGCCCCCACTTGAGGCGTGATTGAATCAAGTCCCCAGGATGGGGAAATCACAACGTAATTACCGCTTGGCAAAACAACGACACCGGAATTGCCCACGCCATCATTGATTTTGTCGCCTACGAGGCTATTTGCGCTTGAAACCGTGCCGGTCGGGTTCGCACTGCTGACAAAAGTCACCGCACCTGCGGCCTGCGCGCTGCCATTCCACCAATTCGGAGAAATGATCAAAAAGGCACCGTTCGGCAGGGCTTTGACTCCGCTAATGCCTATGGTGTCCCCCATGTTTTGTCCACCGGGCGTGCTACCAACCCAGCTGTTGCCGCCAGACACTGCGCCTGAAGTGCCAACCGATGGATCAACCCGTGTGACAGCACCCACCAGGCTGTTCCAGTAAGGGGATGCGATGACATATTTGCCATCTGTCAGCATCGTGAGTACACCCTTGTATGTATAGAGGTCAGAAGTACCAATATTATCGTTTGCGTTTGTTCCCACCAAACTGTTGGATGTTGAAACCGCACCACTAATGGGGCCAGTAGCCGATAATTGCGTGACGGCGCCGGCACCTTGGCTTGCACCGTTAATCCAATAGGGAGAAAAAACCACATACCTATTGCCTGGTATTTCAATAACGCCACCATAGCCTACTCGGTCCCCCTGACCACCGGAGACAGTTTGTGTCGTGCTCCCCACCAGACTGTTGCTGGCGGAAACAGTGCCGCTGGTTCCTGATGCCCCGTTGCCCCAGGTAACAGCACCAGAGCCATCATTCCAATAACTGGAAATGACCAGGTAATTTCCGTTGGTGAGCGCTTTAATCCCTTCGGATGAAACGTAGGACGAGGCCACATTGCCCACAAGGCTGTTGGCCGAGCTCACAGGGCCACTGACTCCTGCTGTTCCGCTGCCCCAAGTTGCAGCGCCGTAGCGATAAGCACTGGCAGAACCATCCCACGACATGGAGGAAACTACATAGTTACCATTGCTCAGTTCCGTTACGCCCCCGTCACCCACATAATCGCTGGCTTCAGAACCAACCAAACTGTTACTGGAGCTCACTGCACCTGACACGCCTGAGGTGCCACTGCCCCAGGTAACGGCTCCACGATTGCTGTTCCAGTAATGTGAAATGACGACGTAGTTATGGTTAGTCAACACCTTGACATCGTCCCAACCCACTTTGTCATTGGTCGCAGTGCCCACCAAACTGTTGCTTGCACTCACACTGCCAGAAATACCCGTGGTGCCGTTACCCCAGGTCACAGCCCCATAGTTGTAAGTACCAGCCGATGTGCCATCCCAATTTGGGGACTTAACCAGATAATTGCCATTACCCAAGGTCACCACACCGCTACTACCGGCATAGCCCAAATAGCCCACTTGGTCGCCTATAGCTGAGCCAACCAAGCTGTTGCTGCTGCTGACGACGCCGTTCAAACCAGTGCTGCCATTCACCCAAGTCACAGCGCCCACTTTACTGGTGGTTAAACCAAGGCCGTTGGTCCAATAGTAGGAATTCACCACGAAGCGGCCATTGTCCAGGGACGTCATGCCACCTAATCCAATCCGGTCATTGCTGACAGAGCCCGTGAGCGTGGAAATCAAAGCACCTGTTTGCCCGTTGTACAAACGCATCGCCCCTGAAGAAGCCGCTACCGTGGAGTCAGTCGGACTGGACACCGCAATATTGCCGGTCGCCACGCCGTTGTTCTTCAACTCCAATACGGTGGTACCCCACTTGCCATTGGTTGAGGGGCTGGGTACGGCCAGATTCAAGGCGTTGACGGTTTGGGCTGAACTCACAATTTCAATGTTCTGCGGGTCCAGCAGCAGCTGGCCATGGGTACCGTTGGGGGCTGTGGCGTCCACGGTACCTGCATAGTTCAGTTGCCCATGGCTGGACACTTCCACCTGACCGCCATTGCCACTTAGAGCGCCGCCTTTGGCATGCACCTGACCACTGAACTGGGTCAGATCATTGGACCAAATCACGGCGGTGCCCCCATGGCCCTGCGTTGTAGCGCTGACGTCAAGCTGGCTGGTGACGACGGAGGTGGTGCTGGCATTGCTTAAGTCAGTGTCACGACCTTGCCAGCCGCCACCCAGCCGGATGCGGCCTCCTGCCTCAACGCCCGAGGCATTCAAGTTGGCACCAGCCACCGTCAAAATGGGGGCGGTGATGGCAATGTCTCCACCCGTGCGGCCTGTCGCTGTGGCCGTACCTGACAACCAAGCATCGCCGCTGCTGGTTACGCGAATGCTTCCTCCGCTCGCCTGTGCATCGCCATCGGCTTTGAGCAAGCCAGCCGCTGTTTGCTCGATATGTGCGCTGGCGGCAATGCTGATGTTGCCCCCCTGCGCAGACCCGTTGCTTGCTGCGCTAGCATCCCAGGTGCCTGCGTCGATCAAGTTCTTGGTTTCGGCTTGAATAGCGGAGGCCTGCACCGTGCCCGTCTGGATGATGGCCTGGCTGGCCTGCAGCCGGATCACACCGTCTTTTTGTGTGAGGGTGTTGGCGGCCAAGGTGCCTGTGTTGTTGATGACACCACTTTGCAGCGCATCTGCAGCTTGCGCTGACAGCAGGATCAAGCCACCCGGGGCTTGGACTGCATGGCTGTTTTCAACCCAAGCACGCAAGGTGGATGGCGAGACGCGCACATTGCTGAGCGCATTGTTGTTGTCAAACTGCAGCTCAAATTCTTCGCCCGCGGCCAAGGCTACGGTGCCCATGCGGGCCACGACCACACCGCTGTTGCGCACCTCAGGAGCCAGCAGCGCCACATAGCCACCCAGGCCAGCGTTGATCTGTCCTTCGTTGACCACCGAGCCTTCGGCGCCGTTGCGGGTGAATTTCAGATTGCCGGCCATGAAGTCGGCGTTGCCAATGCTGTGGGTGGTCGCCACCAGGCTACCCACATCGACACTCGCGCTGGGCGCGAAGTACACACCATTGGGGTTGCTCAGAACCACGTTGCCGGGGGCGGTGATGCGCCCAAACAGTTGGCTGGGGTTGGCGTCTTGCACCCGGTTGAGCGTGGCACTGGAGGCAGAAGGCTGGTTGAAGTTGATCTGCGCCTGGCTGCCCAAGTTGAAGGTCTGCCAGTCGATCACGGCACGGGTGCTGCTCTGGTTGACGTTCATCACCGCGCCCGACTGTGCGATGGATGCCGCGCCGGCACTGACTTGCCCACCGGTTGGAAGTTGGTTCAGTGTCGGTGGCGCGGCGTGGGCCATGCTGCTCCCCAGGCCCAGTGCCAGCAGGGCATGAGGCAACAGTTTGAGTGCGCCAACGAGGGCTTGTTGAGCTATGGTGCCTGCAGTGCGCTCGGTGCGACTGGCTTTGGCACGGCCTCGGGTGATTTCAGAAACGGCGATCCAAGTGGACGTGGCTTCGCTCCAAACGACGCGGTGAATATTGTTCATGGGGTGTTTCTCGATTCAGGCAGTCAGTTGGTAGCGCTTAAAAAGGCACAGCGGCGGTCAGCCAGTAACGGTTGCGCACGAATGTGCCGTCCTGGTCGTTGCCATTGCTGGTGGGGTTGGGGTTGTTGCCCAGGCGGCGTGACCAGATGGCCTTAAGGGCCAATCCAGACTCGGCTTGCCAGCCCAGGCCCAGGCCCCAACCTTTGAGCGTCATGGGCTGTGCAATGGCGCCACCCGCACGGTCCTTGAACAGGCCCCAGTCGTAAAACACCGATGCATTGAGGCCGTTGTCCAGTTGTTGGCGCAGATCCAGATTGAGCATTTGCCCCATGGAGCCACCGCCTTCGCTGGTGGGGTATGCGCGCACACCACTGGCACCGCCGAGGTAAAACTTTTCAGATGAATCGAGGTTGCGGTTGGCCCATTGACCACTGTATTGGGCTGTGGTCGACAGGCTGCTGGTAAGCACCTGTTGCCGGCGCAATTGGTAGCGCAGCTTGCTAAATTGACCTTGCATGGCTTGCGCCTGTACCTGGTTGGTGAGATGGCCTGCGCTCAGCACAGCAGATGCACTGTTGGCGCCACCACCGCCCAGACTGTCAAAACCGTTACCGCTCAGACCGGCGCTGTAGACCGAGCTGTAGTACTGAGTGCTGGTGGCGTGGTTGTACTGGTTGTCAAAGGCTTTGTGGTCTGCGCCCAGACTCAGGTAAACGTTGCGCAAGCGACTGCGCAGCAAGGGGTAGTTGGCTTCCAGCCCCAGAACGCTGGAGGTACCTCGCACATCGGCCGCAATGTCTTGCGTGACGATTTTGTATTGGAGGTAAGAGCCATTGATGCCTATACGCCAACCGTCATGACCCACTGGCAAGGTGTAGGCCACGCGTCCGTAACGCGTGCCATCGGTCAGCAGACCCAAAAGGCTGACCTGGTCGCCGAGACCGCCAGGGCTGTTGATTTGAAGGTTGGTCAGCGCTCGATTGCGGCCCGTCGAGCGTGAGCCAGCGTTGTCCATGGTGACATCACCAACCGTGAAAGACTCATCGGTCACTTTGATGCGCATGGCGGTTTCCCCGTTGGAATTACCCTCCGCCAAAGCGCCAGCAACTGCCACGCCGGGCAAGTCATCACTGAGCAACAGCGCTCGTTCGAGCTTTGGCTGTGAAAGGATTTCGCCGGTCTGAATGTGTGCATCAAAGAGAGCTTGCACCTGGCCAAGGCTCACTCGAGTGGATTCTTTCTCGGCGTCAAACTGGATGCCGCCGAACACCGCTTCAACGATCTGAATCGTGATCACGCCCTGTTCAACATCTTGCTCCGGCAGGTAAGTGCGCACCACCCAGCCTCGTTCCCTGTAGAACTGTGCAACAGTGGCTGCTGCTGCTTGCAGTTGTTTTAAATCCAGAGGCTGGTTCACATAAGCGGCCAGTACCGCTGAGAGCTCTTGATGGGTCAGCAACGTGTTGCCAACAAAGCGGAACTCACGCACTTCCACCACCAGCTCGCCCTCAACCCGCAGGGGACGGGTTTGTGCCGGGATGGGTGGGGCTTTGAGGCTTGGCAGCGTGATGCGCTGCTCGCGGTCCATTTGTTGCTGCAGGGATCCTGCTTCAGGCAGGGTTTGGCCTATGGAGGCCAGCGAAACGCCGTAAACAGCGCAGGCCAAATGCTTGAGTTTCAATTTTTTCACCGTTGGAAAATCCATTCGGCAAAAGTCTAAAACTCAAAAAAATGACAATTCAGTGTTATTGACGACAAATTCCGACATGTTGCGATCTGATTCGACAAGATGCGACATATTCCGACATTTTCTGCAGAACGGCTGTGCACCAGCGCTCAGCAAAGACGTTTCAGCTCCCCTGGTTTGCGATTTGCCAGTTGATCGACCTAAAAAACTCGGCCCATTCTTGTCCTTCATCTTGATGCGGGGATGATGTCGCCAAACTTCGCGAAGGCTGTCCAGCACACTGCGCAAAGCGCACCATGCTCAATCGGCTGATAGGCGGCTTTTACAGGCTGCCGGCATATCCGGCCATCCACCCTCGCTGGCTTTGCCTCATTCAATTGCTGCGCAATCGCACGAGGTTGGTGCATGAGGTTAATTTCTGCTGCGCATCACTGGCGGGTGCGTCTGCGCATTGGGTTCGTTTTGTAAATTTTGCAGCATGAACTTCACGAAGCCAGGCTGCGCAGGCACTTGAGTAACTGGTTGGCCGCACGCCGGTAATGTCGATCCGTGCCGCGCTGCGTCCGCTCTTCCTGTCGGACCTGGCGCTTTGCCAAACGGTTTTGCAGCGCTGCCAAGCCATTCAGCACGCTGCGGTCCCGGCGCGAGAGGTGCATGCTCGCTTGCGAAACAATGACCCCCACCTCCCTGGCCGATGCGAAATCGGCTTCGCCAGCTTGTGCGGGCTCGCGCAGCTGCAAGCCTTGCGGCTCGCTCCACTCAAATTGCGCTTGCAGATGCTGAACATTGCGTTCGTAGTCCAGGATGCATAGCGCCAACTCCCGGGCCTGGCTCGGGTCACAACCATCGCGCAGCAGCAACGCCTCAATGGCCGGCAGATGCATGCCGAACTCGGTCACTGCCACCGGTTGGGTGAGGCCATGTTTGCGGGCATTAACCGCAGAACGTCGCCGTCCCTCTTGCGTCTTGGGCCCGGAAGCTAGCCGGGCATTAAGGCGATTGGCGGCGATTTGTTTGGCGCTGGCCATCGTTTTGCACCTCTTGTGCGGTCACATCAATCGCCTGCAGGTCCCGGCGCAAAAGATCGTTCTGCAAATTCAACCGCTCGGCGTGGGACTTGCGATTGAACGCGACTTCATAGGACGACTGCAAACCCGCGAGGATCTTGGTCTGCAGCGCGATCTGCATGTCCAATTTAGCTATCCAGGCAGCTTTACGCTCTGTGGCCAATTGACGCAAGGACTCTGGGGTGTGGCGGGCTCTGGCCAACAGATCCTTGAGCGTCTGGCTGGTCTTGTTTTGCGCCAGCATGTCGCGCACATACTCCTGCTCCGCCGAAACGTTGTTGGAAAAACTGCCTTTTATGATGGCCCCCATCTCGGCAATGATGGTCATGCGCTTTTGCTGCTCGTAGCGGCGGATCCACCACAGGCAGTCATGGATTTTTTCTGCGAGATAGACCTGCAAGACAGTCTTGGCTTCCAGCTCCTGGATCAAGGCGGCAAGGCTCTGCTGGTATTGAGCCTCAGACTCTCCGGGCAGGGTTGGCACCAGTCCCATGACTTGGGAAATCGAGGGCACTTGCGTCGTGCCTGGCACTGCCTTGGGCTGGCGATGCTTGATCGGTCGCTCACTCATGTCTGTGATCTCCTGGGTCTGTGAAAGAAATGGCTGCAGCAACTTTACGAGCGACTGCCCTCTTACGTAGAAGAACGCAACCGGACACCAGGCGCATTGTCTGGGGTACCGATGAACTCGACGCCTGCAGCTTCAAGCGCTTCTTGGATGGCCATGAGGGTACGGACTTGGCCTGTGGGCACTCCATCCATAACTTCCATGCGCTGCAATGTAGCTGTACCCACTTCGGATGCCTTGGATAGATCCGAGGCACTCCAACGAAGTAAAGCTCTGGCAGCTCTGATTTGAGCACTTGTAATCAATGTATTTTACCTGTATTATGATTTAATTTAAATCATTTGTAAGGTTGCAATGACCAATACTAGCCCAACTGTAGTGCTGCATGAATTAATGAAGCACCTCGAGGGCGCCTACGCCCCCAACACCCTGCGCGCCTACCGAGCGGACATGCAGGAGTTCATCCTCTTTTGCGAAAACCATTGCCTACCCGCCCTTCCCGCTTCCTCGGCCACGGTAGCGAATTTTCTGATGGGCACGCTGAGCCAAGGCATCAAGACCGCCACCATCCGAAGGAAAGTCTCGTCCATCAGTGCCATCCACCGACTGTCCTGCCTGCCAGACCCCACCAAGCACCCCGAGGTTGTGATCACCGTGCGCAAGATTTGCAGGCAGCTGGGCACGCGGTTTGACCAAGCCTATCCGATCACCAAGGTCGTTCTGGACAAACTGCTGGCGGTGTGTGGCAGTGACTTGCGAGGGCTACGCGACCGCGCATTGCTGGCGCTGGCGTACGACTGCATGCGAAGGCGATCCGAGCTGGTGTCCCTGCGGGTGGAGGACATGGAGTGGCTCTGCGAAGATGGCGTGTCCATCTTGCTGCGCAAAAGCAAAACCGACCAGCATGGCAGCGGGCAATGGATTCATCTGTCCACCCCCGCCACAAAAGCGGTGCAAGACTGGCTGGAAGCTGCGCAGATTAAAGATGGTTTCATCCTACGTGGCATCCACCCCAATGGGTCCCTCACACCCAGCCTTTGCGAATCACGCGTTTCGCGCATCTACAAAACCTTGGCCAAGCGCGCCCAGCTCAGTGAACGCGTTGTGCAAAGCATCAGCGGGCATTCGATGCGGGTCGGAGGTGCCCAGGATCTGTTGAGTCAAGGCGCCAGCCTGCCCCAAATCATGGTCAAAGGGGGGTGGGCCAAAACCGACACGGTCATGCGGTACGTGGAACGGGTCCGCACTCCCGCTTTGCCGACGATGAACGCTTTCAATCCGAGGGGATGACGAGAGCGAATTCTGGTTCTCGTTTGGGCCACCAAAATGGTTGATGCGCGATGGGCGATTTCTGCTTTGCAGCGAGGCTGTGTGAAAACTCGCAAAAGGTGTGTTTTCAGGGGTACCAAATACATTTCCAACAGCGTGATCGTCGATCCTGGATCGATCTGAGGCTGCGGCCCAGCCGGGGCGCCCGATTATCGATCTGCTTGAGTCCACCGGCAGTGGATTCTCCAAATACAAGCTATCAAAGGCTTACCTCCGCTGGGCCCGCGATCACTCCGCAAACGACTTGACAGAGACCGAGAGAGACCAGTTCAAAGTGCTGATCGAAAAGACTAACAAGGCCCTAAAGTAGCAGCTGCGAATAGGCCATCATTGCCTATCCGCGAGCGATGGCGGTCAACTCTTAATAATCAAGTGATGGCACGATTTGCTTGACCTCCTGCTTGAAGCAAGGGCTTCGCTGAACGATCAGTGTGGAGAAGGCTACCAAGCTAATGACCGATTCGGATAACTGCTGCCGTTCAGCGTCGGCAAGTGACCGACCGCTCTCAGCCTAATCCAGCCTCACAAAAGGATCCCCTGCAGACGCATAGGCATTTTTATATTCTGGGCTCTGTGAATGTCATGCCCTGCATGTGGTGAGTCACGCAAGCTTCTATTTCATCGAGCACATGCGGCTGGACGCGGTCTGCAAAACGCTTGCGACGGTTGATCGAGAGCTTGCCACCGTTTTGAAATGCCGTGACGATCAAGGTGGACAGGTCACTGCCTCGCAAGTCATGGCGGGCATTGATGGTTCCGGATACGGCATCAAACAAGTTCAGAAAAGACACTTCTTGGCGCAAATGGATGTCCAGGGCTGTTTTGGCCATGTTCAGCGTGAAGACCACACCGTCGGTCACATCCATGTAGCGAAACCAGATGTCTGCATCCGGTTTCCACATGTAGCTGTAATCATCGTCTCCCGCCCAGGTCACATCACAAAGCGCACGCGCAGGTTTGCTGAATGCTGTCAGAGCTTGCAAGTATTGGTCTTCATGCCTCTTCATCGCCACCGAGATCGGTAACAAAAAACCCTGTGGCAGCTCACCGGATTGACCCAGGCAGTGGTGGATCAAAAAACGCGAGAGTCGACCGTTGCCATCCATGAAGGGGTGGATGAATACAAACGCAAATGACATAGCTGCTGCATGTGCCAAAGCATTCACGTCTTGAGGCCGCTCATTGGTCATCACCATGAGGTGTTCCATCAGTTCGCAAGCCAGATCGGGCGGCGGCGGCACATAAGTGACCCCAACGGCTCCAAGTGAACTGTTTTGCAAACGGTTTTGCTCAATCCGAAACTGAACAGCCTTGTCAAAGGGGTTGGTCATCGTTGCGTTTTGCAACTCAACCAGATAGTCTTCTGTCAGCGGACGTTGGTCATGAGCGCGTTGCAGCAAGCTGGCAAACAGAGCGGCTTTGTCGTGGGTTGGTGTCTCGCCCTCCATGGCGAAGGACCCTTCGGTTTCACTCAGGTAGGCCCATGACAAAGCGCGTTCGAGCATTTTTTGGCCAATCGAATTGGCAAACTTGGTGGCCTGTGCCAGCACGTCCTGAGCTAATCCGCTTTCCAGTGCCGGCGTTTTGCTTATGACAGGACAAAAGGACAAATCCCCCAAGCCGTTGAAGTCAACACGCCAGCGCGCATGACGGCGCGACGGACCGGTGACATAGGCTGCGGGATCAAACATGGGCACATAGGCCGCAGAAATGGCCGGATCAGCCAAGCCAGTGATGTGTCGCTGGTGAAAGGCTTCCCACAAAAAACAAAGCTTGCGCACATACGTGCCATTGGGGGTGGCCAGAAATGCTGCGCGCATTTCTTCTTCAGGGACTTGGCGCAGCGCTGCGGCCAGATAGCCCAATCGCACGCCTTCGTGCTTGATGGCAAACAAAGACTGCTGCAAGCAGTTGGCCGTCGGTGCCAGGCGCCCTGGCACCAGCAAAGCGCCCTCGGGCAGTCGTTGCAAACTCTGCACTTGAGCCAGTCGAGCTTGTTGTGCTCCCAGAAAGTTGGGCGTGTTCAGCTTGGCCTGAATCCAGGCGTAACCTAGGGGCGTTGTCATCAATTCAAAGCGTGGTTGCTACGGAAAATCTTCAGAGATACGATATTTTTTTCAGAAAAAGTTCTCGTGTCAACATTTTTTTCAGCAAACTGAAGACATCGAATGGATTTACCATCCCTTCAGAATTCTGACTCATTGAGAAAAAATGCAATCCATTGGCTTTTTTTTCATTAATCCAGAAATTTTTGGGATTTTTTGCAATTGGGCTAGTGGTTTGCGTGCGTTCAATCGCAGCAAGGGCACCACTCCTAAGGGCGGGTTCTTCGATTCACATGGCCGCCGTGATCACCTGCTCACCCGGTAAACCCCCCACCCCAACCACTCATGCAAGGCGGTCTGCAACAGCAGCAAGCTGCGTGCGAGGGCATATTCGGTCCAGGGGGTGTCAACGCCGGTTCTGAAGTCCACCGGATACGCCATCACCTTGCAGCCCACGGCCTCAAACTCGGGCATGGATCGGGGCATGTGCCAGGCGGACGTCACCAGCAGCCAGGGCTGTTTGCAGCGCTCGCCCAACAAGGCGGCCACTTGAAGAGCGTTTTCTCGGGTGGTGCGCGAGCCGCCTTCCAGCTTCACGCGGCGCATGTCCACGCCTTGTTGTTCGTAAAAGGCCTTGGCCAGCTCGGCCTCGCTCACGCCCGTGGCCAGCAAACGTCCCTCACCGCCTGAAAAAACCAGCTCCAGTTTGGGGTGCTGGCGCATCAGCGCCACAGGCACGGTCATGCGCTCGGCCGCTTCGCCCAAAGGCACCTGGCCGTGCACCTGGTAACTGCCGGGGTGGCCAGTCGCCCCACCCAGTACGATCACGCCAACATGTTCACGCACCGCCTGAGCCGAGGGCACAGGGTATCGGTTCTCCAGCGAACGCAGCAGCGCATGGGGCAGAGCCTCAAACCCCAAGAGCCCCAACACCACCAGGCCAACCCAAAGCATCACCACCGACGCACGCCGCCAGCGGCGCAACATCAACAGCACCCCCTGCCACCACAGGGCCAATCAGAACATGGGCTGGCTAATGGCAGACATCAACTTGGACAAAAGGAACATATCAATCCCTAAAACGACTGAGCAGCCCGATGGCTGCCCAGAAGTCACACCTCAAAAAGGAGGATCTGAACCCAATAAATTTTTCCCAGGCAAAACAATTAGGTTCTGACCTCAATTAACCCAATCAGTACGCCGAAGCGCCAACCCCCTCGTCGAGTGCCTCAGCGACCTCCACCGACAAAGGTCGCATCAGCGGGTTCTGCTGTAAACAAGCATCTCGCAGAGCGGGCAAGGCCCCGAGGCTCTGCGGACCGTCAGCGCAATGGTCGATCAACTCTTCCAACAAATAACCCAAGGCTCGCACATCCAGCGCCTGCATTTTGCGCATGAGTGCGAGTTGATCTGGAGGCAGCACCGTGGCCGCGCCAAAGTCACCGAGTCGCACGTTGCCTTGCCCATCGTGCATGACGTTGTGCGCATAAACATCGCCATGCATCAATCCACAAGCATGCACATGGGCCAACGCCTGTGCGAGCACTTTGGCCATGGACAAAGCCACCTGCACAGACCATTGGGCCTCTGGAGGATAAACATCGCGGGTACAGCTCTCCAGGCTGGGCGGCCCTGCCAAGTTAACCCACTGCGGCCCCATGCGCTGCATCAACAAACCCTCACGACCTGAACTGTGCCCCACCAACCGCGCCACAGCACCCAGCACTTGTGGATGCGCCCCCACACGCGTGCATGCCGCCATCTCGGTCTGCGGTAGCCCATCGCTGGTCATCTCGCCTTTGAACAGCTTGGCCGCCAAGGTTTGGCCAGCGGCATCCTGCACCGCATGGATCACGCCCGAAGCCCCTTGGCCCAAACAAGCGCCCCACGCCAGCTGCGCAGCATCTACCTTGGGCACATCCGACACTCCCCAAGCAACAGCTTCAAGCGACGCCGACCACGGGTTACCACCACACGCCAGCCACGCCAGGCGCGGCAAATCCAGCAGTACCCCAGGCACCGCCTGCAAGGCATTGGCCGATACCCGCACCAACTCCAGACGCTGACAATCGCCCAGCGCATCGGGCAATGCCACCAGCTGATTACCCGCTAGCATCAGCTTTTGCAATTGATCACAACGGCCCAGTGCATCGGGCAATACATGGATGCGGTTGTCCGTCAGCACCAGCCAATGCAAGGCCGCAGGCAAGGCAGCAGGCGGCACATGTTCAATGCGACAGGCCTTGAACCCCACCATCGTCAAAGACGGGCAATCGCCTATCACCTCGGGCAGCGTGGTGAACGGGTTGTCCGAACAAAACAGCACCCGCAGCTTGCGCAGGCGCGGCAAGTCGTGTGGCAGCGCAGTCAATGCATTGCCCGACAGGTCCAGCACCTCAAGGGTGTCCGCCAGGTCATACACCTCCGGCGGCAATGACGTCAGCCCGGCTTGCAAATTCAGCCTTGTGGCCCCCTGCAAGCGACCTGCGCGTAAATCGTTCAATACTTCACTCATCATTTTTACGAAGAGACTACCGTCGGGGGGCGATCAAGCTTCTGTCACAGAACATTTTCTGCAACCCACTGTGCGTAAGCCCTGACGTAGGGATGCACATCTTCTGAGACTGCAGCGGACTGTGCGTTTTGCCAGCGCCAAGCGGTGTGTTGGTCTAAGGGCAAGGCACTCTCATCCAGCGATTTCTGCAGCTGCAGACAGTGCGGCAGATTCACATAATGCGTGGACACCTCAGGGCTGAATACGCTGTCATCGTAGAAATGGTCCCACACCCCCATCAACCTTGCATCTCGCAGCGACTCCAGCGGCAAGCTCAGCTCCGACTCAGCAATGCGCTCCAGGCAAGTCGCAAATGGCTCATGCTTGCGTACTCGTCCACCCGGCGTGAACCACCAATGCCGCGCGGGCGCATTGCACCGCAAACCCAGCAACAACTGCCCCTCGGGGTTCACAAGCACCAGATCCACCGACACCAAAGGCAAAGCGTCTATCGCCCGCAGGAAATCCGGAGTTTGCAACCAGCCAGCATTCTTCATACGTCCGAATTTAACCCGTCAAAAGCAACAAAACCGCCCGAAGGCGGTTTGTTTCAATCAATTGGGTCTGCCCCGACTAACATTGAACGCCTACCTCAACTTCGCAGCGTCCAACATAAAGGCATGAGTCCAACACGCATGACCCAAGGGGGCGGCACCTACAATACCGGCATGCACCAAAAGATTTTGATCACCGGTGGCGCCGGCTACATTGGCTCACACACGGCTGTTGAATTGATGAATGCAGGCCACCACGTGGTCATAGTGGACAACCTGTGCAACAGCAGCGTCAAGGTGCTCGACCGCATCGAACAGCTGGGTGGCAAAAATTTCAGCTTTGTGCAAGCCGACGTGCGCGATGGCGATGCTCTGGACCGCATCTTCCAGCAACACGCCATCGACGGCGTCATCCACTTTGCAGGCCTCAAGGCCGTGGGCGAATCGGTCGCGCAGCCGGTACGCTACTTCGACAACACCCTGGGCAGCACACTCACCCTGCTGCAAGCCATGGCCCGCGCCGGTATGCGCCGCATCGTGTTCAGCTCATCGGCCACCGTCTACGGCGACCCCGAACAAGTGCCCATCACCGAGTCGAGCCAGCTCCAGGTCACAAACCCCTATGGCCGCACCAAGCTCATGTGCGAAAACATTCTGCGCGACCTGCAAGCATCCGACCCGCGCTGGCACGTGGCCATCTTGCGCTACTTCAATCCCGTGGGCGCCCACATCAGTGGCACCATCGGTGAGCACCCCAACGGCATCCCCAACAACCTCATGCCCTTCATCACCCAAGTGGCAGTGGGCAAACGCGAGTTCTTGAGCATCTTCGGCAACGACTACCCCACGCCCGACGGCACCGGCGTGCGCGACTACATCCACGTGGTCGACCTGTCCCTGGGCCACCTGGCGGCGCTGCGCTACCTGCAAGACAAACA
>JACCDU010173566.1_pt1 | contig 16554 bp, 15 predicted proteins | sample 7446081 | NCBI WGS metagenome assembly JACCDU01 (sample SAMN15323447, study PRJNA562643) | freshwater metagenome | isolation source: river surface water | place: USA:Blue River Watershed | collected 2017-08-17
CCTATCTGACTTGTATTTCTGCTGCACTAGCGCCAGCAGTTCCCTGATTGATGTTGAATGAGCTCAATCGCTGAAGGAATCGAGTTACCTATGATATTGCCAAGATGGAAAATATCGAGGTGCTCATGTCTGCTTGGAAGTCGCTTGCGCTGGCTATAGTAGTTCTCAACCCCGCGCCATTGGTTGCGGAACCCCTGCCGGCGACCACGCCGGATTCTCAAACGCCTGGATTTTGGCTGACACTGGGATGGCTCTCGTGGCATGTCGATCGTGACGAGCGCAAGAACGGGTTCAATTACGGGCTCGGGATTGAAGCGGAGTTGAGCGACCGATGGGCTTTGTCGGCCGGGGCGTACCGCAATACCTTCGATGAGACCAGCGTGTATGCCGGCACGTTGTGGCGTTTTTGGCGTGCCGACGCGATCAGCCTCGGGGTGATGCTGGGCGTGGTGAACGGTTACCGGCATATGAATGACCGTGGGCTGACGCCCTACGCATTTCCGATGTTTCAGTGGCATGGCCGTCGGGTCGGCGCGAATCTTGCGCTCGTGCCACCGCACGACGGGAAGACGGATGGACTGATTGCGTTACAGCTCAAGCTGCCTTTCTGAATTGCCGCGGTGGCTATACGATGGTCTGTTTGTCGAGCCGTGATTTGCGGATCAGGTCAACCACTCGCTGTTCACGTTTGTTGGCCCTCCTGCAGTGATCTTTCTGTAACAGGTCGGTGATCCGTATGACCAGCCTTGCCCAGCGTTTTTCATCGCGCATACGCCATGCGTGCGAAGACACTGATTCCCACGCGTAGCCGTTGAATACGGTGGCATTGACGAAATGGTCCAGCGCCCGCACGCCAGCGCGCCCGCGCTCGGCTCTGCCGAAAAAACCCACCCATACGATGAGCAGATAGCCGATCACAGCCAGCGGCACAATGGCGCACATAAGAAAAAATCCCGCAACTCTCTCTCTCATGCTTCAGTTCCTGCGCGTCAGCCGCAGGCGCACGCCATTGGCCGAACGTATGGTCAATCTGCCGACCGGCAGCGGCACGTGGTCCGGCACCGGATCCAATTCGTAGTCGCGTATCAACCGTGCAAGTATGAGTGTGGCTTCCTGCAGTGCGAAAGCGGCTCCGAGACATACCCGAGGCCCCATGCCGAATGGCAGATAGGCTTGCCTGATCGAGTTGCGTGTTTCGGGACGATCGAATCGATCCGGATCGAAGCCGTCGGGTGTTTGCCAATATTTTCGGTGACGCTGTATCAGCCACGGGGCAACGACTACGGTGTCGCCGGCGTCGACCTGTTTGCCACCCAGCGGGCAGCCAGCACTGGCCTGACGGGCAATGAAGCCCACCGGCGGGAAGAGTCGCAGTGTCTCGCGGAAGACGTTGCGAGTGAGCTCCAGGGATTTCAGATCCGATGCCTGAAGCGATACCGGATCACCGAGCCGTGCAGCTTCGTCGTGCATGCGTTCCTGAATATCTTTGCGGTGGGCGACCAAGTGGCAAGCCCACGTCAGCGCACTGGCCGATGTCTCGTGCCCGGCGAGGAAGAGCATGGCCACCTGGTCAACCAATTCGTCGAAGCTGAATGCGCTACCAGTGTCGGCGTCGCGTGCTTCCATGAAGGATTGCAGGATGTCGCGTGGCTGCCCGGGCAGCTCCTGCCGGAAGGCCAGATATCGAGGCCGGATGAGGTTTTCCAGCAGACGCCGGATCTCGCCGGCGGCACGATGGCTGCGCCAGATATCCCATGGCCAGACAAGCCAGCGCATGCCAAACAGCGAGGGCAGCATCAAGCGTGGAGCCAATGCCTGAAAGCGGGCGAAGGCATGAAAGATGCGTCGCGCATCTTCACCTTCCATCGGGCTGGAGAAGATGGTGCGGAAGATGATGTCCGCAGTGACATGGGTCATCTCGACTTCGAGATCGTGCTCACCATTTGCCGGGAGCTTTTGCAGCCTGCCCAGCATCGCGTCGACCGCAGCCTGCATAGGCGGGAAGGCCACCTGTAAACGCGCCAGAGCGAAAGCGGGTTCCATCATGGCGCGTTGACGACGCCATTGCGCGCCATTAGTGGTGAAGATGCTCTCGCCGAGCAGGGGCTTCAAGGCTTTGCCGAGCAAGGGGCTTTTCGGAAAGTTTGTACCCGAATCCTCCATCACCTGCCTGACGCCATCCGGCAGATTGACCATGTAAAGGTCTAGTCCGGGAAGATGTACTTCACCCATCCGCATGCGGTAGCTGCGCTCATACAGGGCATCGAGCCACGAATGACGCGCGCTCAAAAACATCTTCCAAAGGCCTGCCTTGTTTTTTCGCGGCGGCGGGTAATGGGGGCAGAACTCTGCCGGAGGCTCCGGACTAGACATTACTCGCACCGTTCATGGGTACGTCCACGGGATGTGAGCCGCAGATCAATCTGTATAGATTGAAATCGCAGTCGATCTCGGGCATTGCCAAGTACAAGAAATGCAACTGCAATTTGTCGTGGCGCAGGGTTTGCCAGGTCTGTGGCGTATACATCCGGAAAAATCTTGCAGCACGCAGAACTGGTTTGCCATTCACCGCGTTCTGTTTGCCACGCTCCCCAAGCGGCGACGACAGGTAGAAGCAAAGGGGGTCGACTTTTGCGGTGATATCCCACCATTCGATGTCGTCACATTGGCCCAGCTTGCACAGAGTTTTCCTGAAGCTGGCGGCGCTCGGATGTAGAGAAACGAAAGGAATGCAGTTTCCGAGCGTGAGCATTTTGGTGGGCCTGCCACTACTCAAGGCCTGCCAGCGAGGGTCGTTCATCAGTTTTTTTGCCACTTCCATCATGACGATAGTGCCGACGCTGTGGCCAAGCAGCACGACCTCGTCGGACGGGTTTTCCCTCTGCTGCTGAATGATCGATTCGACCCATGCCTCCTGCCGCTCGCGGATCTCGGGCAGCTCATTGGTGGCGAGCAGCAAGTTGAACCGGAAAATCCGGATGAGCCAGAAGGCGCCGGTTTTTTCTATGGCGGGCGGGAGCGCACGGGCGGCCAGAATAACTACACCTGCAGCGAGGGCGATCGAGGGAAAATCCGACCGGGTGAGGGCGGGGGGAAGTGATGCGTCGAACAAGGTTTTTGCCAGCGAAAAAACCAGTGCCAGCCATGCGAGGGCAATCGCAATCACCAGCAGGGGCAGTACGCCAGCCCAGAAGGCTCCGCGACTGATTTCCCAGACTTTTTTCAGCGATATGTTGGCTAATCCTGTCCGATACACCCCCCATCCGGCGATCAGCAGACTCCATACAGAAGTAGGCCAGTGATGCCGGACAATATCGTCCCATTTCATCAGGAACAAGTTGAGCTTCGTCTCGCCAACGGGCGAAGTGCCACGGGAGGTTGCTACTTCGCCATTGGCTGCGCGTAGCCGGCGGCAAAGCTTGTCTGGCATAGTCGTCGGATTATCGGCGTGTCCGACAATGGCGAAGCCATATTTGCGCAGCTCTGTTCGAAACAGTCGGGAATAGTGGGCGCAGCCGCGGGGGTCAAAGCCGCAGAAATAAAAGACGTTTCGGGTTTGAACGGTCATTTTCTGTCCGGCAGGATCTACTATTCGGTCGATTTTGCCGGTGCTTGGCAGCGCGAATGTCAGTTCATAAAAGTGAATATTCTAATTATTCTCTTGCTCATAATTGACAATCGCCATTTGGCAGCTTGGTCTTGTCATGGGTAATGAGCGGCATGTCCATCATTTCGGTCGTACCATCGCCATCGTGCATTTTCTGAGTTGAGAGTGCCTTCGCCACCATCAGTACGGTACGCCGCGTTTCCGGGTCGAGGTCATCCCAGAGTGCGAGCAGATCTCTGGTGACATGGTTTCTGGCGCCGCCTAGTGCAGTTTTACTTTCGTCCGTGATGCCAGATGCTGTCGAATTTTCCTTGCCGAGAAACTCTTCGGGATTGATTCCCAGCCATTGAACCAGGACCGACAGATGGCCGTAGTCGGGCATCGCGTTCCCGCGAATCCACAGCCGCGCGGTTTCCCGGCTGATGGTGGTCGACCCGTAAGCATTCAGGTTGTACAGGTCGGAAAAGCGTTGAGCCGAAATCACTTTTCCAAAACGGTTTTTCAGCCTGTTGGCAAGGGAAATACGAAACCTTGCTGAAACAACATCGCGATTTGCCATCGAGTCCTCATTGGAATGAGATTGTTTGAGCCACCATTGGCAAAGTATTCATGACTCCCCAGGATCCGATAATCATGTAAAAACGATCCGGTTTTCAGGATTATGCGGATGAGCCAGGCTCAAAATCTGATACCGTTTGGAACTAATTCTCAACCAAGAGTAAGCGCTACTATTTTTTCATTTTTGAAATGAGCAAAACCGAGCGACTCGTAAAAATGCAGCGCCTTATTGAGCAAAAAGGCGTGGCTTCAGCGCATTACCTGATGGACAGGTTGGAGATTTCCCGGGCGACATTCAGGCGCGATCTCGACTACTTAAGGGACAGGCTGGGCGTGCCCGTTGTTTGGGATAACGACGCTGGCGGTTATCGAATAGATTCAGGTAGCGGTCCGGATTCACGTCAGAACATTCCCGGTCTCTGGCTGGATGAGCGGGAAATCTTCGGCTTGCTGACGGTCATTGATCTCTTGTCTGAGTTAGAGCCGGGTTCATTGATTGGCGAGCAGATCAAGCCGCTCCGCGTGCGTCTAGAAAAACTTCTTGAGCAAGGTCGGTTCTCAGTCGATGAGATCAGGAACCGAATCCGCCTTTTTCAGATCGGCAGCCGTCAATCGTCGACACGATTTTTCCAAGTGGTGGTTCATGTCTTGATGACTCGCCAAAGGCTTCGATTGAAGCACTTTGCAAGGCTTGACGGGAAAGTCACCGAGCGTGAAGTTTCCCCGCAGCGAATCGCCTATTACCGGGATAACTGGTATCTGGATGCGTTTTGTCATTTGCGGAATGATGTACGCTCTTTCTCGGTTGATGCGCTTGAAGATGCCGTTGAGATCGATAAGGCCGCGGTGTCGGTCGATGACCGAGTCTTGAGGGAAGAGCTTGAATCGGGCTATGGAATTTTCGCGGGAAAGAGGCGCCGGATAGCGTCCTTGAAATTTACGCCATTTAGGGCACGATGGGTTGAGAAAGAAATTTGGCACCAAGACCAGCGAGGTGAGTTCCTTGCTGATGGATCCTATTTGCTCAAGATCCCGTATTCCGATGATCGCGAATTGATCCACGACATTCTCCGTCAAGGGAAAGAAGTCGAAGTTCTTGATCCGCCTGAATTGCGTGCAAAGATGAATCAAGAGATCGAGGCAATGAAATTGCTTTACGACGGGACTTAGTCCGGCAGTTGATGACTAGCTGCCGCCATTATCCTGATCGAGCACAGACCTGATGGAGCTGTTGAGGCAAGTCTCGATGGCATCCATGCCGGCGCACACGCCGCGGGTTTTTTTGAAGGTCGGGATGGACGTCCGATACAGCTATCGTACGTGGCAAGCTGAGCGGTGGTCGAAGGGCCGTGCAAACTTTCGTTCAATGAGGCAACAAGGCGTCGGGACTCTATGGGCTCTGCTGCATTGCTCAGAATGACTCGTCATCGCGGAGGTAGCGCCACTGACCGACTGGCAAATTCCCAAGCTTCACGCGGCCGATGCGCACTCGTTTCAAACCGATGACCCGCAGCCCGACGATCTCGCACATGCGACGGATCTGGCGCTTCTTGCCCTCCTTCAGGATGAAGCGCAGCTGGTCGTCGTTCTGCCAGCTGACCTTGGCCGGCAGCAGCTTCTTGCCATCCAGCGTCAGGCCATGGTTCAGGCGCTTCAGCTCGTGTTCGGGCAGCTTGCCGGGCTTCGAGTACTGCACGCGCACCAGATACTCTTTCTCGATGCTGGTGTCTTCACCGATCAATTGCTTGGCGACGCGTCCATCCTGCGTCAGCACCAGCAGGCCCACAGAGTCGATGTCCAGCCGTCCGGCCGGAACCAAACTCTTCAACTGCGCCGGCGAGAACTGGATCGGCGTGTCGTCTTCGGCCCAGCGGTTCTCCGGCTGCACCAGCACGAAGGCGGGCTTGTAGCCATCTTCGGCCTGACCGCTGACATAGCCCATCGGCTTGTTGATCAGCACCGTCACGCGCTTCGCCTGCTGCGCCTGTGCATTCTTGTCGATCGTGATCTTCTGGTGCGGCAGCACCTTGCTGCCCAACTCAGAGACGACTTGTCCGTCGACCCGCACCCAGCCTTTGGCGATCCATTCGTCGGCTTCGCGGCGCGACGACAGACCCAGTTCGGACATGCGTTTGGAAAGGCGTACGGGTTCGGACATTTTTTTCGATGAAACAAGGGGAGGTTAACGGCGCTGGATTCCGGCCTGCGCCGGGATGACGACATTCTCGTACGATGTGCTTCGACGTGTCATCCCGGCGCATGCCGGGACCCAGTGACTCGGACATTTGAACTACATGAAATTCATCTCAGACGCGCAGCGCATCCAGCAGGTCAGATTCGAGCGCAATCTGCGTGCGTGCATTCGACAGCACCGGGCCGTCGACCAGGAACACATCTTCGACGCGCTCGCCCAGCGTGGTGATCTTCGCCGTGTGCAGGTTGACCTTGTAGCGCGCCAGCACGCTGGCCACCGAATACAGCAGGCCGGTACGGTCCGACGCCGAAATCGACAGCAGGTGGTACTGCCCGCGCTCGTCCGGCTGCAGGTTGACGGTCGGCGTGATCGGGAAAGCGCGCGACAGCCGCGACAGGCGCGGCTTGACCGGCACCGGCATGTCGCTGTCACCTTGCAGCCAGAGGCTGAGGTCGTGCTCGATCAGCGAGATCAGTTCGCGGTAGTTGTCGGCAAAGGTGGGCTCGCTGACCACGAAGGAATCCAGCGCATAACCATTGCGCGTGGTCTGGATCTTTGCGTCGAGGATGCCGAAGTTGTGGCGGTCGAAATAGCTGCAGATGCGCGCGAACAGGTCAGGGCGGTCGGGCAGGTAGACCACGACTTGCAGGCCTTCGCCGACCGGGCCGAGGCGGCATCGCACGACCGGCTTCTCGGTGGCGACATGCTCATGCAGCACGCGCGTCTGCCACGCGATCTCGGACGCGTCATGGCGCAGGAAGTAGCCGACGTCGAGGTTCTTCCACAGCGCCTCATGCACATCCTTGTCGAGGCCGTACAGACGCAAGGTCGCCTGCGCTTCCTGCTGGCGGTTCTGCAGCTCGCGGTCGGCCGACGGCGTCTCACCACCCAGCACACGCAGGCTCATCCGATACAGGTCTTCGAGCAGCTTGCCTTTCCAGGTATTCCATACTTTGGGGCTGGTGCCGCGAATGTCGGCCACGGTCAGCAGGTAGAGTGCGGTCAGGTGGCGTTCATCCTTGACGGTCCTCACGAAGGCGCGCACCACATCCGGGTCGGACAGGTCCTGTTTCTGCGCGACGGTCGACATCAGCAGGTGGTGCTGCACGAGGAATACGACCAGTTCGGTGTCTTCCTTGGAGAGCCCGTGCTCGCGGCAGAAACGGCGCGCATCGGCCTTGCCGAGCTGCGAGTGGTCGCCACCGCGGCCCTTGGCGATGTCATGGAACAGCGCGGCCGTGTAGATCAGCCAGTGCTGCGGGTAGTTGGCCATCAGCTGGCTGCAGAACGGGTACTCGTGCGCATGCTCAGGGATGGCAAAGCGGCGCACATTGCGCACGACCATCAGGATGTGCTGGTCGACCGTGTACACATGGAACAGGTCGTGCTGCATCTGCCCGATGATGCGGCGGAAGTTCGGCAGGTAGCGTCCGAGGATGGACAGCTGGTTCATGTTGCGCAGCGCATGCGTGATGCCTTTCGGCGCCTGCAGGATTTGCAGGAACAGTGCGCGGTTCTTCGGGTCGCGGCGGAAGGCGCTGTCGATGCCGAAGCGCGCATGCCACAGTGCACGCTGCGTGCGCGCGGTCATGCCCTTCAAGCCGCCATGCTGCTCGAGCAGCAGGAAGACTTCCAGCATCGCCGACGGCGTTTGCTCGAACAGGTCGTCATGCGCAATGTCGACCATGCCATTGACTTCATTGAAGCGCTCGTTGAGCGGGCGTGGCACGACGTCTTGCGGGAACAGGTAGGACTCGATGTTCTGCAGCAGAATGCTGTTGAGCTGCGTGACAGCCTTCGCGGCCCAGTAGTAGCGCTGCATCAGCACTTCGCTGGCGCGCCGGGTCTCGGTGGTCTTGAAGCCAAAGGTCTCGGCGATGGCGCCCTGCACGTCGAACACCAGCCGGTCTTCGCGGCGCCTGGTGTGCAGGTGCAGGCGGATGCGGATGTCCTTGAACGCTCGTTCCTTGGCCGCCAGCTGGCGTGCCTCGGTCGGCGTGATCATGTTCGATTCAGCCAGCTGCTTCCACGAATTGCCGAGGCCGGCGGCCTTGGCGACCCACAGAATGACCTGCAGGTCGCGCAGGCCGCCCGGGCTTTCCTTGCAGTTGGGCTCGAGGCTGTACGGCGTGTTCTCGTACTTCACATGACGCTGGCGCAGTTCCAGCGTCTTGTCCTGGAAGAAGGCGCGCGCATCCATCGCTTGTGCGCAGCGCTCGGTCAGCTCGCTGAACAGCTTCTTGCTGCCGGTGATCAGTCGCGCTTCCAGCAGGCTGGTCTGCACGGTGATGTCAGCCGTCGATTCGCTCAGGCACTCGTCAACGGTGCGTATGCTGTGCCCGATCTCGAGACCCAGGTCCCACAGCAGTTGCACCAGCTGTTCGAGCTTCTCGCGCATCGCATCGTCCGGCGCCTGCTTGAGCAGGATCAGCACGTCGACGTCGGAATGGGGGAAGAGTTCGCCGCGGCCATAGCCGCCGACGGCGACCAGCGCTGCCGAGGCGGGCATCGCGAACTCGCGCCAGGCCTGCGCCAGCGCCTGGTCGGTGTTCTGGCAGATGCGCTTGAGCAGGCGCTCCGAACGATGGTCGGCTTCGTAGTCGGCGATGATTGCTTGCCGACCAGCTTTCAGCTGCTCGCGTAGCGACAGCGCGAACGAAGCCATCAGGCGACGGCGGCCGGTTTCCCGGCTTGCTGCTCCTGAATGAAGGCGGGCGGCGGCGGCGAGCCGGCCGACACGGTCAGCACCTCAAAGCCGGTTTCCGTGACCAGCACCGTGTGCTCCCATTGCGCGGACAGGCTGCGGTCGCGGGTCTTGATGGTCCAGCCGTCGCCCATTTCACGGATCTCGCGGCGGCCGGCATTGATCATCGGTTCGACGGTGAAGATCATGCCCGCTTCCAGCTTGTCCAGCGTGCCGGGGCGGCCGTAGTGCAGTACTTGCGGTTCTTCGTGGAAGACCTTGCCGATGCCGTGGCCGCAGAACTCGCGCACCACCGAGAAGCCGGCCTTTTCTGCGTATTGCTGGATGATGTGGCCAATGTCGCCCAGGTGTGCGCCCGGCTTGATCACCGAGATGCCCAGCCACATGCAGTCGTAGGTGATGTCACCGAGGCGCTTGGCGAGGATGGACGGCTCGCCCACATAGAACATGCGGCTGGTGTCGCCGTGGTAGCCATCCTTGATGACGGTGATGTCGAGGTTCACGACGTCGCCGTTTTTCAGCAGCTTGTCGCCCGGGATGCCGTGGCAGACCACGTCATTGACCGAGGTGCAGATCGATTTCGGATACGGCGTGTAGCCGGGCGGGCAATAATTCAGCGGTGCCGGGATCGTGCCCTGCACATTGACCATGTACTCATGGCACAGGCGGTCCAGCTCGCCGGTCGTGACCCCGGCCTTCACGAACGGGGTGATGTAATCGAGGACTTCGGAGGCCAGTCGGCCGGCCACGCGCATGCCCGCAATATCTTCCGGGGTCTTGATGGAGATGTTGCCCATTTTAAAATGCAGAGGGCGGAGGCAACGAGGCCGCCGCAGAGGTCAGTAAAGGCAAAATTATAGTCCAGCGGGCTGATGGCCGCCCTTCAGGGGCTGGATTCATGCCGGTTTTCAGGTCCGGGAGAGGCGGGCGGCCTGCCGCGCCCGCGCCTGCGGCGAGGCTTGGTCAAGAGTCCTGCAGGCCGGCGGGCGCGGAATCGTTACGGGAATTGTAAAAACCTGTGGTTTTCGGGTAGAATCGCGGGTTAGCTTGCAAGGGTAGTCCGGCGAACGCCTGATTGCCGTGCAAGTTGAACGAGCAAGCGGGTCACCTGACCTGCGTTTTTGAAATCGCGAGCCTGCGCCGACAAGGGTGCCCGACCTGTACATGGGGGAGGGTTACTGGCCTGGTTCAAGACCCAACCCTGGAGAAATCATGTCCGTTACTATGCGCGAAATGCTGGAAGCCGGTGTCCATTTCGGTCACCAGACCCGCTTCTGGAACCCCAAGATGGCCCCGTTCATCTTCGGCCACCGCAACAAGATCCATATCGTCAACCTGGAAAAGACCATGGTCATGTTCCAGGAGGCGATGAAGTACATCCGCCAACTGTCGGCCAACCGCGGCACCATCCTGCTGGTCGGCACCAAGCGCCAGGCGCGCGACATCATGGCTGCTGAAGCGCAACGCGCTGGCGTGCCTTACGTTGACCAGCGCTGGCTGGGCGGCACCCTGACCAACTTCAAGACCATCAAGACCTCGATCAAGCGCCTGAAGGACATGGAAGCTGCGATCGCTGACGGTTCGGTCGAGAAGATGTCGAAGAAAGAAGCCCTGATGTTCAACCGCGAACTGGACAAGCTGCAGAAGTCCATCGGCGGCATCAAGGACATGAACGGCGTGCCGGACGCCATCTTCGTGATCGACGTCGGCTACCACAAGGGTGCCATCACCGAAGCTGCCAAGCTGGGCATCCCGGTCATCGGCGTGGTCGATACCAACCACTCGCCGAACGGCGTCACCTACGTGATCCCGGGCAACGACGATTCGTCGAAGGCCATCACCCTGTACGCTCGTGCTGTCGCTGACGCAATCCTCGAAGGCCGTGCGAACTCGGTCGCCGAGATCGTCGAAGCCGTCAAGGGTTCGGACGAGTTCGTCGAGGTCGACCAGGCGTAAGCTGCCGTCCCGACCTGCTCCCGCGCAAGCGTCGGAGCAGAAAAAAAGGGGCCAGGGAAGGATTCCTTCCGTTCGCCCCTTTTTTTCGACCAAGTTTCCTGCCGATCCGGCTGCCCCAGCGGTGCCGGACGCGGCAAACAGAAGTGAATTTGAATACGCCATTCCCGTGCCTTGCCGGCCAGGGAATGGACAAGCCTAGGAGAAAAGCATGGCCGCAATTACTGCAGCAATGGTGGGTGAACTGCGCGCGAAGACCGACGCGCCGATGATGGAGTGCAAGAAGGCACTGACCGAGGCCGATGGCGACATGGCCCGCGCGGAAGAGATCCTGCGCGTCAAGCTGGGCAGCAAGGCATCGAAAGCCGCATCGCGCGTGACCGCCGAAGGCGTGGTCGCTGCGCACATCGCCGGTGGCGTGGGCGCCCTGGTCGAGATCAACTGCGAAACCGACTTCGTGTCGAAGAACGACGACTTCCTGAAGTTCTCGTCCGACATCGCCAAGCTGGTCGCTGACAAGAACCCGGCTGACGTGGCTGCCCTGTCGGCACTGCCGCTGGATGGCAAGACCGTTGACGAAATCCGTTCGGCCCTGATCGGCAAGATCGGCGAGAACATGTCGATCCGTCGCTTCCAGCGCTTCGACACCTCGGCCAAGCTGGTCTCGTACCTGCACGGCACCCGTATCGGCGTGGTCGTCGAATATGACGGCGCCGACGAGCAAGTGGGCAAGGATGTCGCGATGCACATCGCCGCGATGAAGCCGGTCGCACTGTCGTCCGAGCAAGTGCCGGCCGACCTGATCGAGAAAGAGCGTTCGGTCGCCAAGCTGAAGGCTGAAGAGTCGGGCAAGCCGGCTGATATCGCTGCCAAGATGGTCGAAGGCTCGGTGCAGAAGTACCTGAAGGAAGTCTCGCTGTTCAACCAGACTTTCGTGAAGAACGACAAGCAGACCGTCGAGCAGATGCTGAAAGCGGCCAACACCACGGTGAAATCCTTCGTGATGTTCGTCGTCGGTGAAGGCATCGAGAAGCGTCAGGACGACTTCGCTGCAGAAGTGGCGGCCCAGGTCGCCGCAGCCCAGAAGGGTTGATGAGCTTCTGAAAACGGGCCGCAAGGCCCGTTTTTTTGACCCGTTTCAACCGGACTCGGCGTGATGCCGCCGAAGTCCGGGGCAGGGCAGTAAAACCGGACAGCTGCCGCTAAAATAGCGAAGCCGTCCAGCATCAAGAACCATAGCAAAATTACCGCAGCCGGCCATGCGCCGGCCGCGATCAGGGAGCCCCGAGAACATGCCGACACCCGCCTACAAGCGCGTCCTTCTGAAACTTTCCGGCGAAGCCTTGATGGGGGACGATCCCTACGGCATCAACCGTGCCACTATCGAGCGCATGGTGGCTGACGTTTCCGAGGTGGCGGCGCTGGGCGTCGAGCTGGCGATCGTCATCGGCGGCGGCAACATCTTCCGCGGCGTCGCCCCCGGTGCGCAGGGCATGGACCGCGCCACCGCCGATTACATGGGCATGCTGGCCACCGTGATGAACTCGCTGGCGCTGGCCGATGCGATGCGCCAGGCCGGCATGACCGCGCGTGTGATGTCGGCCATCGGCATCGAGCAGGTGGTCGAGCCCTATGTGCGCCCGAAGGCGCTCCAATACCTCGAAGAGGGCAAGATCGTCGTCTTCGCCGCCGGTACCGGCAACCCGTTCTTCACCACCGACACGGCTGCTGCGCTGCGTGGCGCCGAGATCGGCGCTGAAGTCGTGCTGAAGGCGACCAAGGTCGATGGCATCTACAGCGCCGACCCGAAGAAAGACCCGTCCGCGACCCGCTACACGACGATCAGCTTCGACGAAGCGATCGCCAAGCACCTGCAGGTAATGGATGCCACCGCCTTTGCGCTGTGCCGCGACCAGAAGCTGCCGATCCGCGTGTTCTCCATCATCAAGCAAGGCGCGCTCAAGAGCGTGGTGATGGGCGAAGATGAAGGCACGCTGGTGCACGTGTAAGCAGTACACAGCGAACACCGCAGGTGCAGGCGCGCAGCAGCGCACTGTACCGCGAAACAGAATCCACCCACATCAGAAAGCAGGCCCGGACAAGGGCCCAGCAAACAGGAGAGCAGCATGACGATCGCTGACGTCAAGAAGACCACCGAACAGAAGATGCAGAAGTCGATCGAGACCCTGAAGGCCGATCTGGCGAAAGTCCGTACCGGTCGCGCGCACACCGGCATCCTCGACCATGTGATGGTCGACTACTATGGCACCCCGACCCAGATCACCCAGGTCGCCAACGTGACGCTGCTGGATGCGCGCACGATCGGCGTGCAGCCGTGGGAAAAGAAGATGATCGCCGTGATCGAAAAGGCGATCCGCGAATCCGACCTCGGCCTGAACCCGGCCACCCAGGGTGACGTGATCCGCGTCCCGACCCCGCCGCTGACCGAAGAGCGCCGCAAGGAGATGGTCAAGCTGGTCAAGGGCGAGGGCGAAGATGCGAAAGTTGCCGTGCGCAACATCCGCCGCGATGCCAACGAAGGCCTCAAGAAGCTGCTGAAAGACAAGGCCGTGTCGGAAGACGACGAGCGCCGCGCACAGGAAGACGTGCAGAAGCTGACCGACAAGTTCGTCGCCGAAATCGACAAGCTGATGGTCGAGAAGGAAAAGGAAATCCTGACCGTGTAAGTCCCGCCGGTGACGGCAGGGCAGCGCAAGCTGTCATGCAGATTCCGGCAAACCGGCGCGCCCGAGCGGGGCGCGCTCCCCAGGCCACAGGCAGCGACGATGACAACAAGCAGTTCAACCCAGCAGATTCCCGAGACATCGATGGTGCCGCAACACGTGGCGATCATCATGGACGGCAATGGCCGCTGGGCGACGTCGCGTTTCCTGCCGCGCGTAACCGGCCATGTGAAGGGTGTCGAGGCAGTGCGCGGCATCGTCAAAGCCTGCGCCGAGCGTGGCGTGCGTTTCCTGACGCTGTTTGCGTTCAGCTCGGAGAACTGGCGTCGGCCGGCCGACGAAGTGTCGATGCTGATGAAGCTGTTCTCGACCGTGCTCGAGCGCGAAGTCGACAAGATGCACAGCAATGGCATCCGCATCCGCGTGGTCGGCGACCTGAGCCGTTTCGATGCGAAGCTGCAGGCGCAGATCGCCGAGGCCGAGGACAAGACTGCCGGCAACACTGCGCTGACGCTGACCATCTGCGCCAACTATGGCGGCCGCTGGGAACTGCTGCACGCGATGAACCGCCTGCGTGCCGACAAGCCCGAACTTACCGAATACACCGAGGCCGACCTCACGCCTTACCTGTGCATGGCGCATGCGCCCGAGCCCGACCTGTTCATCCGCACCGGCGGTGAACAGCGCATCTCCAACTTCCTGCTGTGGCAGCTCGCCTATACCGAGCTCTACTTCACCGATATCTACTGGCCCGATTTCGACGCCGCGGCGCTGGACGAAGCGATTGCGTCGTTCCAGAAGCGCGAGCGCCGCTTCGGCCGCACCAGCGCGCAGCTGGTCGAAGTCCGGAAAGCTTCCTGATGCTCAAACAACGTGTCCTGACCGCAATCGTGCTGCTGGCGCTGCTGGCGGCCGTGCTCGGTTCCGGCTCCCTGATCGCCTTCCACCTGACGCTGGCCGTGTTCTTCGGCGCCGCCGTCTGGGAAGCGCTGCGGCTGTTCAACGTGAAGCGGGCGCTGCCGCTCGCCGTCGTGGCCGCCGTGCTGTTACCGCTGTTGGCTGACCGCGCGCCGGGCGAATGGCTGCCGCTGTCGCTGCTGTGCGTGCTGGTCTGGGCGCTGCGCTTTGCGCCGGCGCTGAAGGTAGGCCTGCCGCCGGCCGAAGGCGCGCGCGGCTCGTTATTCACCACCATCTACCTGCTGGCCTTGTTCGGCTGCTTCATCGCGATTGCCGGCCTGTTCCAGCGTTCGGTCGCCTTCCTGGTGTCGGCGATGGCCATCGTCTGGATTGCTGACATCGGTGCGTATTTCGCCGGCCGCGCCTTCGGCCGCCGCAAACTGGCGCCGTCGATTTCGCCCGGCAAGAGCTGGGAAGGCGTCGCCGGTGGCCTGGTCGCCGTATGGCTGCTGGCAGGCGCAGCGGCGCTGTCGCCGCAACTGGCCGAGACTTTCCCGGCCCGCCTGCTGCAGGGCTACGGCTGGCCGCTGTGGCTGCTGCTGATGACGCTCATCGTTGCCGCCAGCGTGGTCGGCGACCTGTTCGAATCGATGATGAAGCGCCGCGCCGGCATGAAGGACAGCAGTAACCTGCTGCCCGGCCATGGCGGCGTGCTCGATCGCATCGACGCACTGATCCCGGTGATGCCGCTGGTGCTGCTGATCAGCGCGCGGCTGCCCTGAGCGCAGCAACGACATACGGTACCCTGACCGGCAGCGCAGTCCAACACCTTCACGACACGATTCATGCAGTCCATCACGATACTGGGAGCAACGGGTTCAATCGGCGTGTCCACGCTGGACGTGGTCGCGCGCCATCCGGACCGCTACCGGGTCCATGCGCTGACTGCGCACAGCAAGGTCGATGAACTCGCGCAGCAATGCGAACGCTTCCAGCCGCAAGTCGCCGTCGTCGGCACGGCCGAAGCCGCGCAGCGGCTCGAAGCCTTGTTGAAGGCGAAAGGTGTGCGCACCGAGGTGGGCCATGGCGAACAGGCGCTGTGCGCCGTCGCCAGCGCGACCGAATGCACCACCGTGATGGCGGCCATCGTCGGCGCAGCCGGCCTGCAGCCGACACTGGCGGCTGCCCGCGCGGGCAAGAAGGTGCTGCTTGCCAACAAGGAAGCGCTGGTGATGTCGGGCAGCATCTTCATGGATGCGGTCGCTGACAGCGGTGCTACGCTGTTGCCGATCGACAGCGAACACAATGCGATCTTCCAGTGCCTGCCGCTGGATTACCGCCGCACGCCGTCCGATCACGGCATACGCAAGATCCTGCTGACTGCTTCCGGCGGTCCCTTCCTGAACCGCGATATCGCGAGCCTGGCCGACGTGACCCCCGAGCAGGCAGTTGCGCACCCGAACTGGAGCATGGGCCGCAAGATCTCGGTCGATTCGGCGACGATGATGAACAAGGGCCTCGAAGTGATCGAGGCGCACTGGCTGTTCGGCGCGCCGTCGGCGCAGATCGAAGTGGTCATCCATCCGCAAAGCGTGATCCATTCGATGGTGTCATATGCCGACGGTTCGGTGCTGGCGCAGCTGGGCAACCCCGACATGCGCACGCCGATCGCGCATGCGCTCGCGTATCCGGAGCGCATAGAATCGGGCGTCGCGCCGCTGGATTTCAGTCGCATTGCCAATCTCGAATTCCGCCCGCCGGATTACGAACGCTTCCCGTGCCTGAAGCTGGCCTTCGACGTGCTCGAGGCGGGCGGTACCGCGCCGGCAATATTGAACGCCGCCAACGAAATCGCGGTCGAAGCCTTCCTTGACCGCCGCATAGGATTCCGGAAAATCCCGGAATTGATTGCTCACGTGCTGGATCGCCTGCCGGCCATGCCGGCCGACGGTCTCGA
>JACCDU010804280.1_pt1 | contig 16546 bp, 29 predicted proteins | sample 7446081 | NCBI WGS metagenome assembly JACCDU01 (sample SAMN15323447, study PRJNA562643) | freshwater metagenome | isolation source: river surface water | place: USA:Blue River Watershed | collected 2017-08-17
CGTTATGTGAAATGGCTACCGACATCGTAACATTGTAGCTTCCTCAACTACACTTGCTTCTTCAATTCTAAACCACTCAAAAGATTTTTCAACCCTTTTAAATTGCCTTCCTAACACATCACGAATACTCATTACGCAAATGTATTTTTCACCCCATTGTGCATTTTCTCTTACCCACAAATCAAATCTTTTTCTGCTACATGATAACACCGCCACTTCACATAACAAGGGGTTAGCGATAGTTGGCATTTCTTCGTTTGACATTTTATCGTTATTTTTTAAGTTCATCTTTCTAATTTAGTTTAGTGGAATCCAACCATCGCCAACCCCCGAAACGTTATGTGTAAGTGTTCCATTCATCGTTCTAATCAACATTTCGGTTGAAAATTTTAAAAGAAAAATACCACCCACTTTTTATATATGTTCATTTATTTTTTCTTCTGAGTTTATGAACAACTCTAATTTACTATTCAACAACTCTAAATCTTCTTGAAAATATTTCTTTCTATTTTCAATATTTCTATTTAACATTCTTATTAAATCTTCTTTCCAAGTTTTTGGTTTTAATGTGTAAAAACCATTATAACCAGTTTTCATCGTATCTATATCAAGATAGCAATGTTCATATTCGTAATCTTTTTTATCTAAAGTGACTGATATTCCAAATGGTTTTGTTGGGTGTGATATACTAATCCTGAAATTATCACTACCCCCTCTTAAATTCATATCAGTTACAACACAGTAATCAATAATATCAACCACCCCATTGAGTTCTTTTGGTTCTTCAAGTCTATGTCCACCAAAAGAAAGACTAATACCAAAAATTTTATCACCATTTTTTAAAGATAAAATACTACCTTTTTTAACTTTCACTTCTTTAATTTCAATAGTTTTTATCCTATCTTCAATTTCTTGTTTTAAATTAACAAGTTCTTCCTTACTTAAATTTTTAATATCCATTTTATTTAATTTTTAATTACAAATATACGAATTTTTTTTATTTTCCACCCTTATTTTTCTTTTTAAAATTTTTGTTCAGTTCTCCGAATTAAGATTAGTTGTTAATTATACACACCTACACATAACAAATGATAAACAACATTAAAACGATTGTTTATCATCGGACGTTATACACAATTATTAAATTTCATTAAGTCTATTGATAGACATTTCATAATAAACAGGATTGTTTTCAATTAGTATATAATTTCTTTTTGTATTTTTCGCTGCTAAACCTGTTGTTCCACAACCACCACAATTATCCAAAACAATATCTCCTTCATTACTATATGTTTTTATTAAATATTCACATAATTCTTGACTTTTTTGTGTTGGATGTATCGGAGGATGTGGTCTATCAAACCTTAAAATACTTTTAGGATATTTTTTTGTATCACCTTTTCTTTCAGCCGATGGATTTTTATGACTATCAAATTTACCATAGTTATTATTACCTAAATTACCATCTTTATATTTACTACCCATACCATGTAATGGTTTTCCTTCACTAAATTGTGGATTATATGTTGGTAATTTTTTGTAAAAAACTAGTATATCCTCATGATTCCTTAATGGCATCCGTTTAGCGTTTAAAAATCCACTTCCCCTATCACCCTTATCCCATATAAGATTATATCTATGTATTTTTTCATTTGACATCATTAATTTAGAACTAAACTTATCTTGTCCAAATAATATTATTGCAGAATTTTCTTTAGTAATTCTATTATATTGTTCCCAAAGTAGTTCTAAATTTATTACTGAATCCCACTTGTTTTTAGTAACACCATACGGTAAATCACATAGTACCATATCTACATACCCATCTGGAATAGATTTCATAATTTCCAAACAATCTCCTAAATATGTTTTATTTAATTTCATATAAAATTTAATAACTTGTGTATAACAAATGATAAACAACATTAAAACGATTGTTTATCATCAGACGTTATGTGTAAGTGTTCCGTTCATCATACTAACCAACATTTAAGTTGAAAATTTTAAAAGAAAATACCGCCCACTTTTTACTTTATCTTAATGTTGTATGAATTTGATAATTGTGGATGTGTATAACCTCTTAAAACAATTCTTCCTAACATTATCTTATTTCTAACATCATCTTTTTTTTCTCTTAACTTTTGATAAGTTCTACGTATTTCATCAATACCATCGTTTCTTAATTTTTCTAAATCAAAATAATCTGGAATTAATAAGTTATTTATTCCAACACTATATGTTTCCTTTTTAACATAACGTCCATCATCCAATATATCATAATCATCAGGATTATTTGGCCCTATTGAATCATAAGGGTTGTGTTTTACATTATGAAATAAATCCTCATTTTTTGATTCCAACTCAGAGTAAATTAAAACATCTTTGAATATTTCCGCAATATGTGTATTTGGAACATATTCACTTATATTTTCATCTGTTTTTAAAACATATTTTATGTATGTTCTGATAACTTTATCAATAGTTTCAAAATTTGTTGTTTTACTAACAGATTCTTTTAATATAAAATCTTTAAATCTATCTATTTGTTCTCTCATTTCTCCACTCATATTATTTTAATTTATATATAAATATTAAGATTTAATTATCCCAACCTTCTTTTTCTTTTAAAATTTTTGTTCAGTTCTCCGAATAAAGTTTAGTGGTTAATAATCCACACCTACACATAACAAATGATAAACAACATTAAAACGATTGTTTATCATCGGACGTTATAAGTAATTTTAATTTTTATCGTTCAGAAACATATAATTCACCTTTTTCTTGATAATAATAAGCTTCCGTTTCAGCCAATTCCGTATCTTCATCACGATAAAAATCGTCAGAGACTATTGTAAGTAAATAACCTCTACCATCGTCACCTTTTATATAAACTTTTTTACCTATTTTAATTTCATCTTTCTTCAATAGTCTCATTCCTTCAAAACTACTTATAACATCAGATATATTCAATTTTTTCTTTGAATTTTCTGTAAGGAAGTTCCTAAAATTATCTATGTGTTGTCTCATTTCTTTGCTCATAATTTTGTTTTATATATAAATATTGAAAATTCAGAAAAAACTAAATATATCTGAGAAACGTTATATACAATAAAATAAATTAATACTTATCAGCTATTTTACAAGCATATTCAATTTGATTATTTCCTCCAGTTTGATAAAAATCAAAATAATTTTCAAGTATAGATTTAACTTGTAGTATCTGTCCTTCTAACCTACGCACTTCATGTCGTGGTGCGACACCATCAATTTGTTCAGCTTTAACTTTCATCATTTGATATAAAGTTAGTAGCTCTTCTTTGACTTTATTATTTTGATTTTCTAAGTTCATATTAATTTATTTTACTGGTTTATAACAACAAATATAAGAAATAATTTTTGATTTACCAAATTTGAGAGGAAAAAATTACTTCTCATATTTGCAACCGTTATGTGCCATTTTAAGGACACACAATCTTACAACTCCAACGCCAAAAGCCTTGAAGGTTGTCAAACCAAATATCTAAATCGTAAATAAGCCAATTTTCAGCCTTTAATAACGTTTCAATTTCGTTGGCTTTTGGCTTAAAATCTTCGCTTTCGCCAAATTCTATTGCAGTTCCCTCTGCCCACATTTGGTCAGGTCTGTCTAAAATTTCTGTGTGTTGTCTATCTACTGTCATTTTAATTGAGATTTGTGAAGAAAAACGGCACATAACAGCATATTGCCAAAAGTGGCGGTTTTGTGCTGAAATGAACTGTTGTGCTTCGGTTAAACATTTTTTTTAGTTTGAAAGTTAATGCTTCGTAATCGCCACCTTCGGCAATATGCAAAACGTTATGTGTAATATTTTTTTACCCACCCACAATTAACGGCCAAATTTAATATAATCCCAAATTTGGTCTTTTTCATTTTTAGTTAATCTATTTGAGTAAATGGAAATACCATCATTGCTATCTTCTTTATTATAAATTAATAAATTATCTCTATCCAAATAATATTCAAATCCATTTATAAAGATTTTCTCTTTTTTACTTTCTTTTAATATGAACTTCTTGAAGTTATCTATTTGTTCTCTCATTTCCTTACTCATGATATTTTCTTTTATATATAAATATTGAGAATTTACTTTTTTGACTCCATAAGATATTCCACATAGTTTTTATGTGTTTCTTTCATTCTCAATTCAAGTTGTTTCATTTCATCCAATTTATCTTTAGCCAGTTCAAAAACTCTTGTTTCAGAATTTTCAAGAGTACCAAAACCAAAACTTGGTGTCTGAGGTTGATTTGTTTTTTCTTCCTCTGTTAAATCTCTTGAATTGTTAGTTTTGAATGTTTCATACAATTCTCTTGCATCTAACATTTCTTTTTTTAATTGTTCTAATTTTTCCATATTTTATATTTATTAATTTATTTTAAAATCCCACCCACAAAATTACTACACATAACAAATGATAAATAACATTAAAACGATTATTTTAGTCCAACCAACCCACAAAATTACTACACATAACAAGGTGTATATGTAATGTGAGGTCTAGTAGTATATTCAAGTTCATCTCTCTAATCAACATTAGTAGTTAAGTGAAGTTTAATGTTTCTAATCTCACACTACATATACACCCAACCGTTAGACAACATTTAGTTTGAAGAAACCACATTTACCATCTTCAATTTCGTTATCATAATCTTTGTAATTGAATAATAACCATCCATAAGTTCCCTTATCTCCAACCTTTATACTTTCTTCAATAACATTATAACCAAAATACTCTTTTTGTTCATCTATTAATAGTTTCTTCAAACCTTCTATATTTAAAGAACCTCTGTCAAGTGATACACTATCTCTGTGTCCATCAGAAGAAAGTAGATAAATAAAACGTTGTCTAACATCAGATATATTCAAGTTTTCTGATTCAGTTAGTCTCTGTTTGAAAGTGTCTATGTATTTTCTCATTTCTGTGCTCATAATTTTATTTTATATATAAATATCAGAAAACCTAAATATATCTGGGTATCGTTATGGCACATTAGATTCAGCATTCCACTTAAATCTAATCCACCATCTTCTATTCCAAAAGTCTCTATGTTTTTGCCAACCTCGTTTGTAAAGTTGCCACCAATCTCTTTTCATCATTTGCACTTCTCCTTTTACTTGTATAATTTCATAACGTACCATAACAAAGTGTATAAGTAATGTGGCTAAATAAGTTTCTCTGTAAGTCGAAAGTATGTGCAAAGCCACACTACTCATACACTCGACGTTTTGAAATTTCTTTCTTTACATCATTAATTGTATATCCGTTCAATGATTCCATTTTATCCTATGTTTAATTTTTACATACTTATAACAACAAATATAAGAAATAAATTTTGATTTACCAAATTTGAGAGTAAAAATTTACTACTTATATTCTCAATCGTTATGTGTAAGTGTTCCGTTCATCGTTCTAATAAACATTTCAGTTGAAAATTTTAACACAAAAATCCCACACACTTATTTTAATAATATTTGGTAACACATTTTACCCATACCTAATTCACTAATATATTCTAACATACTTTTTTCACTTTGTTTAATATATTTCATCACATGTATGTTTTTATTAAATGGAATTAGTTCTGGAATTTCATCTGTTTCTCCCATCACATATTTATGTGTCATTGGATAATTTAACGCAAAAATATCGTATCCACTTGGATTTATAATTTCAACATTTTTCTTTTTACCACCCCAAAGTTCAAGTTCCTCAATATACTTATCTAAATCATCTTCATAAATACACCAACATTGTATTCCATCATAAGGTAACTTATTTAATGTACCTGTGTTATCAAAGTTTTTGGTTCGTACAAATATTATCTTATCATTGTTAATATTTTCATTCAAAAACTCTCGTATTGTGGTTTTAACAAATCGTCTCAAATCTTTCGTTGTTTCCTTTTATATATAAATATTAAGAATTAAAATCCAATTAAATCAGATGTGAATCAAAATTTATTCTAATATCTTTTTTAATCTAAGTTCTCTAAGTGCCTGTTCTAATGTTTCGGTTGAAATGATTTCGTCAAATTGTATAGTGATATTGATACCAAGTAATTCATCAACTTGTTTTGATAATATTTTTGGGTTGATGATTGTCCAACACTGAATAGCTCTTTCTAAATCGACTCTCATTTTTTTGATATAAATTATTTCCGGTAGAGTTGTTATGTCTTGTAATAAGACTTTTTCGGTTGAGTTAATCCATTTAGTGATATGTATGGTAATAGTTTTAGATTCTTCAGATTGAAGATGAGACTCTAATTCTCCACCTTTGGTGATAAAGAATCTGTTTTCGTTGATTTGTAGCCAGTGTTGTGTGGCATAAGTAAAGTTACTCATTTTTAAATTAAACTGCTTATTTTATCTTCTCGCCCTCTTCTTAGAATTTCACCATTAAAAGGTATCCAATCAGGACTAAAATTGAATTTAAATATTCTATCATCAAATTGCCAAACAACATAACTCGAATACTTAACTTCTTTACCTAACCAATCAAATCCAGTAAAAGCCCAACTATGTAAATCATGTCTAATACCCCAATTACGATAAGTATCAATTTCATTCATTATATGGATCAAATCATCTAATTCAACATCACACTCTATTAATGTTTCACCATTCTTACAAATATCGAAGTGTCTAGAGTCATCTAACTTTAATAATTCAATCTTTATTATTTTATTGACATCTACTTGCATTCTTTGCACATATCTTTAATTTTGTAACAAATATAAGAAATAAATTTTATATTATCTAATTTTTTTTATTTTTAATGAATGACTACTTATAGAACATCCGAAAGGTATTCACCTCTACTTAGTTTTATTTTTTCACAACCAACTTGATTATCTAATTCACCAATCCATAATTCCCAGTTCTTTAAGAGTAAATTAACAAAGGCTTCTGAATTACCTCTATCAACATACCTTCCAATATATTCCTCTTTGATAGAAATATCGGGATAGACTAAAGTAAAAGGTATTTCATTTTCGACTAAAGCATCTCTAACTTCTTTATGAGAAGAGACCATTATGATATCTGCTTTTCCTATATTTTCTTTAATATGTTCGATGTAGTTGCTTGGGAATTGTGATTTATCAAACTTACTTGAATCTGAATCTAAAACGATTTTATCTTTATTTTCTCTGAAGAAGTGTGATTTACCACAGCCTGGGAAAGCAGAAATGACTTTTGTGTTTAATTTACTCATATGTTTTATTAAAGTATATAAACTTACTTCAACTTTGTTGGGTCAAAAGGTGGTATAACTATTTGGGCTTTGCAAAACTGTGTCTTACCATTTTGAACATATAAATCCCAAATATCACCGGAATCTTCACCTTCACCACTTAGCTTGAAAAGAGTATCTGGATGATTGAGTGAGAAATCTATCAAATCACGTTCGCTGCTATACCATTTTGTTTGTGTGTTTGAATTACCGTATTCGTCGATGGCGTATTGAGCAGAGTCGTTTTGGTTTCGGAACTCTTTTATAAGTTCTCCATTACCTTTAATAATTTGTAGTGTGTAATAAGTATAATAACCCATATATTTATGTTTTTAAAAGTGATTGTTAAAATTGGGTGTGATTCAAAAGAAGTTCCCGTTACGTTGATGAATCAAGAGGCTTTACTTTGCTACTTCTCCACCGATTAGTTATACGGATTTAAGACCGTCTAGTAGTTGCTTTGTTGAAATTTGTAGGTCTGAATATTTTTCTATTAAATCTAAATTAATGGTTAGAAACTCTTTAATTTTATCCATCTTAACAGAATCTATCAAATTAGAATTAACATTTCCAATTATTTCGAATTTTGGTAAAGTAATAGTAAAGCAATCAGAGCTAGATATTTTATTAGGTATATTACTGACTTTGACTCTCTTACCATGTGATTTTGGATTTGGTCCAATCCATAAAACAACTCCTTCGATACCAGTTGTTTCATCAGTAATGTTTGCCATTTCGAGCAACTCTTCTTCTGAAAATGAATTGTCTAAAAATTCGAAATATTTGTTCATTCTATTCATAAGTTATATATTAAAAATAACTAAATAGTCTTTAGTGATAGATAAGAATAAGTTTTTGAAAAACAAAATTAATCTATAAGATGAACTACACACAAACTAAAGATTTGTGTGTTTCCTCAGAAAGATTATACTTTCTAAGAACATTAGATATATCTAATGGCTCGTTCATATGAGCAAATTGATTTTCAAACCACCTCTTCATTATATTTATGGCTGAATTTAAATCACGATCTATTGTAATTTCATTTGATAATTTAACTTCTCTATCACAGAGTTCAGCTTTTTTATCAAATAATTTTCCAGTTAAACAATTTAATTGAGTTGTCCACTTTTCATCAATTTTTGTTAAATTGATGTTCTTGCTCTGACATTTGTAAGAAAGAAATTGTAAAAACATATTTATATTAGAATTATGAAACGATTTTCTAATTCCCTTTTTGTTTTTATTTGTTCCATCTTTCTCCATTAATTTTTTAACCGATAAATCACCAACTATAATAGTATTATAGTTCATATTCGCTAATTTTTTACTCTGAATATGTAGAGTTTGTTTTATTTGTTCGTTTTTTCTATGATATAATTTATTTAAATCACTTTTTAGTTTTAAATTTCTTTTAGATCCTTTTTTTGTCTTACTTCTTTTTTCCTGTATTTTTCCTATTTGTCTTTGAAAGTACTTATTTATTTTTTTACTTTTATTTAAAACTACAATTTGATTTCCTTTATTATCTATTCCAGTTGCCAATTTACTTAACCCCAAATCAAATGCTAATACTTTAGTTTTGATATTCAATCCTTCTTGATAATTTATCTTATCATCAACGACTAAATCACATATCCATTTATTCCTTAAATATTTTACTCTAATTTCTTTAATGTTTAAATCTTTTATATTCAAATTAGATTTATATTTAAATGCTATTTTATTAATTATTATTTCATCATTTTCTTTGATTATCCAACCTGATTGGTTCCAAGTTATAGTATGATAATCTTTATTTTCTATTTTTTTAGGAGGTCTAGCATTATTATCTTTTTTTATTAAATTAAAGAATGACCTATAAGATCCAAATAATTCAGTAGATATTGTTTGCAGTGCTTTTGAATTTATTTTTTTCCAAGAAGGATATTTTTCCTTTAATTTCGGAAGCATATTATTAAGATCAAACTTATTATATATTGTTTTGTTTGATTCATATGACTTTTGTTGTATATCAAGTAATTCGTTCCAAACCAAAGACCTTATAGAAGATAATTCAATCAAATCATCTACCTGTTCTTTTGATGGAAATAACCTTATTTGATAAGTTTTCATATTTATACAAAGTATTTTACTCTCTATTGTATAAGTATATATTAAATATTCTTTGTCCCTTTTAAACTTTTTTACTATATTTACTAAAATATTTTTACAAATTCATCACAGAAGCTAAAGACTTCTGTGTTTTCTTTGACGAGAAATATAAAATAAAAAATATCCGTATCTTAGCCTCAATAAAACTAATCAAAATGGTATTAAACGAATTCGGAAAAAAAGTGTGGAAACACAAAACCAATAAAAGATTATTCTTGGAACAAGCTTACAGCTGGAAGCAATCTCTAATTTTGTTAGATGAAACTAAAGGTAGAAAGATAATTAACTGTTTTGATAGTGAATCTGAAGTTGACTTTAGGGATTGGGAACCGATGTCGAAATGTGAATATGATTCAGTCCAATACAAGTATTGTGAGATATATCGTAGAGAGGAAAATTTAGATATTCTACTGTAGAGTGAACACGAATGTTCACTTTTTTCATTTTTATAAGACACAAAATATTGGTAGCTATAATTAAATTAAATATATAATTTTATATATATAATAAAAATATAAACAAATTTATATGAATGAATTAAATAGAATTTATCAGAAAATAAAACAAACAAATCCTGGTTTAAACGAACAACAAATCAAACAAAGGGCTTGGATTACTAGAGATAGACTATTGTTTGAAAATAGTGCAGTTTCTTCATCTGCAGCAGCTGGAGCGGCTGGTGCTGGTGCTGGTGGTACTAAATTCTCAAAAAGAAATGTAAATCTTGATTTCCCAAGAATCGAAGCCGAACACTGGGTAGTTACTTGGGCAGATGTTATTACAGACACTTGGAAATTTGTTGTTTATAATTATACATCTGGTGTTTTATCAGACACTATTGATACTGGACTAATTTATGATTCTAATAACCAATGGTTTTTAGATGATGATGAGAACGCTGTGAGTGAACTGGGTCACTCTTTGGTATTTCAAAACAATATAGATTCAAAATATAAAATTTGGTTTTTTAACTCAAATGGACAAGTTATATCTGTTAAAGATTTAGATAACATAGAAGATTCACAATATACCGAAAATGCTTATATCTATTTGGGTGAGTTAAATGGCGTTTCAACAGTCTATCATTTTGATGGTGCTAATGTTAGAACACACCAATTTCCAGATGTGGCTATCGCTGATATAGAAGTAGATGATGCTTCTGATGACGATGTCACACAAGATGGTAGTATTGTTATAGAAGCACCTAGTAATATTAACACACCAGCAGAAGACGGTAGATATTGGATAGGTAGACCGAGTGGTGCTTTGGTTGAGATTACGAATGATATGTTAGGGTTTAATACTTATCGAACTAGTTATAATGCTGATTTTATATTCAGGATTGATAGTGATTCAGATATAAAGGCGATTTCTCAGACCGGTACACTAAAAAACACTTTTGATTTAACACCTTTTTCAGCATCATCCATAGATATATCTACATTTTACGGAGATAATTGCGCTTATGCTGCAATGAATACTAATCTTGGATATAGAGTTTTAGTTACATATGATGGAGATTCTAATCAATTTGTTTCTTTTACTTATTCTGATTCACTGATTAGTAATTTTGATGCTTTTGAAATAAATTGGTATAGCCCAGAGCCTTCATTCGGAAAGTCATTTATATTTTATTCTAGTTCAACTTCTGAAAACAAAGTACTTGGTTATGATGGAGCTGATTTTGAAATTAAATGGTTACCAAAAGGTGCATCTGAATTTGAATCACACTATTTCGGTTCTGCTACAATTTCATTTATCGATGGTATTGGTGATTTTAGTGGTGATAATAGAATATTCTCTTTAGCCCAAAACCCAATTACAATGTATAATGAACCAGATGGAGAAATTATGGTTGGATTTTTAACTTCTGGTGGATTCTTAACACAATCTACTGGTATATTAGCCGCCTCTTGTTCAAATGTTTGGGGTAAACCAATGGGTGAGAAGACTTTTGCTGTATTTGATGTAGGTAGTGATAGAATATGGCAAATTTATGGTGCAACTTCAATTGAAGCTCAAACTACAACTGGAGAAGACTGGTCTTGGGGTACAGCCAATAGGGACGCACATAGAAATGGAACACTAGCTGTTTCAGAAGCTAATAATTCGTTTATTTACACTACACAAATAGGTTTAACTGCTGGACCTACTCACTCAGCTGATATTTATAACGAAGTTGATTCCGGTAATAGAACAGGTATCTCAACCGAGTATCAAGTTATTACTAAAAATATAGGGGGATTTGTTCAAGGATTTTACTTATTATCATTAAATGGTTTATCAGAATTTATAGATTGTTTCCCTGGTTTATCACCAAGTAGTAATTATACCATAAATGATGTTATGATAGGTTCAGATTTGATATCACTTTCTTTTATTGAAGATGGAACAGGTTACTATAGAATACAAAATTATCGAACATCAGATTTAAGTTTGATTGATGATTATGACTCTGGTTCAAATACTACTAATGTTTCACTTTATAAAAATAGATGTCGTATTTATTTAGAAGATGGTACAGATTATAGTGTTAGGTTTGTTGGAGCAGAAGGTGTATCTACAATTGCATTTGAAGCCAATAGTATTAATACAGAAGCCAATGATACAAATGACAATGGTTAAAAATTTTAAAACCCCATCTCAAAAAGATGGGGTTTTTGATATATAATTCATCATGAATGTATTAGTATTAAGTTTAAATAATGCTGAAAAACGCCGGGAATATATGGATTTAGTTTTGAATAAATGTAATATAAAATTTAGATTCGTAGATTCACTTTCTCCTAAAGACATAGATAGTAAGTTATTTGAAAATACCCCTTATTATTTATCAAACGAAGCCGTGGCTACCTTTCAAACACATATAAAAGCTTTAGAGGTGGTAAAAGAATCTGGAGAAACAACTCTTATTTTAGAAGATGATGCGACTCCACTTTATAATGATGTTTTAACTAAATTAAATTTATTATTACAAACTGAAATAGATTATGATATTATACTAGTTGGTTATCAAGAAAGAAATAGTGGGTATAAAAAAAATGTAAGTAAAGAATTTTCAAAACAGGGTAGTTTTATTGGATTACACTCCTATATTATCAAACCCGAAAAAGTAGATAAAATTTTATCATTGTTAGGTGAACCAAACGATCATATCGATAAAAAAATATCCAATTTGATTTCTTCTAATAGACTTAATGGAATTTTTACTAAGAAAAAACTATTCAAACAAAATACAGATTTCATCTCACAAATACCAAAAAGAAAAAATCTATGAAAATATTCCAAATTGGATTCAACAAATGTGGTACCGTTTCTTTACATAAGTTCTTCCTGCATAATGGTTTAAAATCAATACATTGGGATTCTGGAAATTTAGCTAAAAAAATCTATCAAAATTATAAAAAAGACAAACCTCTACTAAATGGATATAGTGGATATGATTGCTTCACAGATATGGAGTCTCAAAAAGATAACATCTTTATCTACTTAACACTTTTTAAAGAATTAGATAAACAATACCCCGGTTCTAAATTTATTTTAAATGTTAGAAATAAGGAAAATTGGATAAACTCCAGAATCAATCACAGAGATTATTTAGAAGTCCATCAAAAAATAACAGGATATAATAAAGAAGAAGTTATACAATTATGGAAAAAAGAATGGGATAATCACTTAAATGATGTTAAAGAATATTTTGGTGATAGAGAAGACTTACTAATATTTGATATAGAAACGGAAGTACCTAAACTAATAGAATTTATGTCTAAAATTATTCAAATAAAATCTGATAAATTCGGACACTACAACCAAACTATAAAATCATAATGTTAGTATCACACAAATATAAATTTATATTTATCAAAACTATAAAAACTGCTGGAACCTCGACTGAAATATTTTTAGAGCCCTACTGCATCAGTAATTTAGAAGAAAAACACGCTAGAAATATGATTAAAACAGATGAAGGAATTGTAGGCACTAGAATGAATCAATTTTTAGCCGAAAAAAGTGAATTCTATAATCATATGTCGCCTTTAGAAATTAAACAAAAATTAGGTGAATCAGTTTTTAATGGTTATTTAAAAATAGCAAATATCAGAAACCCATTTGATATGTTAGTTAGTCATTATTATTTTAAACCAACTTATAACTTGTATACACAGAAAAATCTTTCTTTTACGGATTATATACTAAAAACCGATGTGGTGGCAAGTTTATCAGAAAAATATAAACAACTCTTATTTATTGAAGATAAATTTATTATCGATAATGTGATTAGATATGAGACTTTAAGAAGTGATTTAACCAACTTAATCAATAAACTAAAACTACCTAAACAGAATAGAAAATTATCAAATTATAAACAATCAAAAGAAAGATATGGCATTCCCTATCAGAAATTTTATAATATTGAAACAATTGAAATGGTAGAGGATAATTTTAAATTTTATTTGGATTTATTTGATTATAAATTCTAATGATAGAAATTAGATACATTTAATTTTGAAGCAGGGATAGGAATCGAACCTATTACCATTGGGTTATGAGCCCAAAATGCAACCACTACACCTCCCTGCTTTATGTTTGCTGATTAATAAGGATTCGAACCTTAATCCCCAGTTCCTTACTCTTATCGTCATCCGCTATTGTCACCAATAGCCCTTTGTTGTTACAAATATAAGGTGATTTTTTCTAATAACCTAATATATTAATATTTTTTTGTTTTTACACCTGATAGAATTCGAAATTGTAAAACATTTAATATATTAGAAATTATCTCTTTGTTTAATAATTTATCTAGTGAATTTATCTAAAAATTTTAAAAAGTCATCGAAGTCAAATTCTAAATCAAAAAGGTAATAACTTCTTTTCCAACCACTATAAACTATAATATAAACTAAATTATCATCTGTTTTAAAAAATTCCATACCAACTGGAGCATTCCTTGAACTTAAATGAAAATAAGAGTTTTTAACTAATTCTTTTACCCCTTTTCTATCTTCATCTAACCAATCACCAAACCTAAAATGAATAGCAGATGAATCACCTTTTGAATTTAACCAAACTAAATCTTCATTGAATTCCCAATCCCTATCAGTTAGATTGTTTAGAGTTAAAATTTTTTCGATTTGTTCTATTTCGAATTCAGTAAATGAAGAAGATTTAATATTATGTAAACGTGAAAAGAATTGTGTAACATCTATTTGTCCTACATTATTAAAATTTTCAAATTGTTTTATCCATTTCATAACTAACTTTCTATTTCTAAACTATTCAAAACTTTGTCTCTCCAATCTAGTTTACTACATCTATTTAAGAAAGAGTGAATGTTTTGACAATTAAGACACTGACAAATTAATTCAGAGGAGGATTCATCAAAATCTTTTACTTCTTTCCAATTTGTAAATCCACACTCTGGACAAGATTCTCTATTTTTTGGATAGTACATAATGCTTTTTTCAAAAATTAATTTTGTGGTGTTAAACCTAAAAGTAAAGCTAATCCAGAAGCACTGTTACTAGTTTCCCCATTTACCGATGTAGATTTACAATTAAATAGTTTAATCGTACCTTCACTATCTAAAGATATGTGAATAGACTCACTATCTAAGATTTCAATGAAGTTTGTGTTTAAAATGTGGTCTTTACCATTAATAACCAAGTTATTATCATTTTTAGTAATTGTTTGAGTTATCATATTTTTATATTGCTTTTGTTAATATCAAATTTACTCCTTTTAATTTAGTTGAGTTACCAACTGCAGCATTTTGTATAGAAACCAAAAAGTACTGATCTTGTGTAAAGTCTATTGTTACATCAGAAGCAGCTACTGTAGCTTGAGTTGTATCAGTTGCTGTATTAGAACCAGAACTAGTTGAATAAAAATTAGTTGTTGATCCTTCACAGAATCCTCTTCTTTCTATTTGGAAAAAAGCATTATTTGTAGAAGAAAAAGTATAAATTCCAACAAAAGTAGCTCCACTCAAATCAGCTGTTGTATTGAAGTAAAATCTAATAGTTGTAGCACTACCTACTACACTTTTTGTGAATCTAGCCAACCAAGTTATTAAATCACCACTTGAAATCGTGTTAGCTGGTATTAAAGTAGAAGAATAAGCCAATGTTATACTCGTATTACCAGTATGTGTGAAATTAGGTATAGCTTGATTCAAAACAACAATATTAGCTGATTGTCCGGCTGGTCCAGTAGCTCCTTGAGGTCCACTTTCTCCAGCTGGACCTTGTGGTCCAGTTTCACCAATCGGACCTTGAGGTCCTGTTGGTCCGACAGCACCACTAGAAAAATTATTATTGATATATTCTATTATTTCGGTAAAAGAATTCAGTTCTTCTGGAGCTCCTATTGTTATAGAATCTACCTCAGACTCTATTTCTGTTAGTGAAGAAGTTAAACCAGCTATTTGATTTATATTTAATCTTGTACTCATTATTAAAATTATTTTTCTAATTATATATATATATTAGATTTTTAGATTAAAAATTTCTTAATCCGGTAATAATTGAACTACTAAAATAAGTAAAGCTAAAATCAAACAAATAATAGTTTTAGTTGTAATTGGTTCACCAAATATAATCCAACTAAGTATCGTGAAAACAAAAGCACCAATACTAAATCCAATCAAACGTGAGGGCCAAAGTTGTCCTCCAAAAGCAAAAACTAGATTTTTAACTGAGAAAATAAAAAGGGCTGATACTGGTATTCCTAACAAGATTAAAATTAAATAATTATCTTTTAACCACATAAATTTAGTGGAACCTTGTAATTGAAAAAAAGATAAACATTGTGCAAAAATACCCAATACTATACCAAGTACTAATCTCCAAATATCTATCACTTGTTGATCCTCCTAAATAGTTTTAAAAAAACAAGTCTAATAAATTTAAAAGTAGTTTTTTTTCTTTTTAATTTCGGGAATCTATGATGATTTCCCATACCATCATAATCTGTCTCGTCAACATAAGCATTAGGTGATGGTAAATCACTATAATAACACCAATTATCTTCTTTCATTTTTTCTTTTTTTAATTAATTATTAGATATCTATATAAACACCTCTAAACTAAGAATGTTTATAGATTCACATAAATTATAAA
>JACCDU011099189.1_pt1 | contig 16545 bp, 11 predicted proteins | sample 7446081 | NCBI WGS metagenome assembly JACCDU01 (sample SAMN15323447, study PRJNA562643) | freshwater metagenome | isolation source: river surface water | place: USA:Blue River Watershed | collected 2017-08-17
GTTCGGCACGCCGTGCGAGACCTACAAGCCGAACCCGGTGCTGGTCCGTGCGCTCGACATCATCTTTACGCTGCACGCCGACCACGAGCAGAACGCCTCGACCTCGACCGTCCGTCTGGCCGGTTCGTCGGGCGCCAATCCGTTTGCCACCATCGCCGCCGGCATCGCCTGCCTGTGGGGCCCGGCACACGGCGGCGCGAACGAAGCCTGTCTGAACATGCTGGAAGAAATCGGCGACGTCTCCAAGGTGCCGGAATACATTGCCCGCGCCAAGGACAAGAACGACAGCTTCAAGCTCATGGGCTTCGGTCACCGCGTGTACAAGAACTTCGACCCGCGTGCCAAGCTGATGCGTAAGGTTTGCTACGACGTGCTGACCGAACTGGGTCTGGAAAACGACCGCCTGTTCAAGCTGGCCATGGAGCTGGAAAAGATCGCTCTGGAAGATCCGTACTTCGTCGAGAAGAAGCTGTATCCGAACGTCGACTTCTACTCGGGCATCGTTCAGAAGGCGCTGGGCATTCCGACCGATATGTTCACCTGTATCTTCGCGCTGGCCCGTACGGTCGGCTGGATGACGCAGTGGGAAGAAATGATTACCGATCCGGAATACAAGATCGGTCGTCCGCGTCAGCTGTATGTAGGTGCCGCCCGTCGCGATGTCTCTCCGCTCGACAAGCGCGCCTGATTAGACACGTTGTAGTACTCCGGAAGGGGCGGCGCTGCCGCCCTTTTCCACAAATGGGGTTGTGTGCAGATGCAGCAATCCCCGGCAGAAGAATTCAGACGTTGCATAGTCAACACACCAGGGGACGAGAACCGACGGTTCTCAGCACTTATAAGATCAACCGAAAACGGTGACAAACATGATGAAGGAACGATTCGAAAATTCTTACCTGTTCGGTGGTAACGCGCCGTTCGTGGAAGAACTGTATGAAGCCTGGCTGGAAGATGCCGCTTCAGTACCGGAATCCTGGAAACAGTATTTCGAAGATCTGGCCCGCCAGCCTGGTGCAGCACCGCGCGATGTGGCTCACGCACCTGTGATCGCGGCTTTTGAAGCGGCTGGTCGCAACGGTGGCTTCCGTCCCACGGCTTCGGCCAGTGGCGGTGATGTGCCGAAGAACCTGGCGGTTGAAAACCTCATCAATGCCTATCGCTTTGCCGGCCACCAGCGTGCCGAGCTGGATCCGCTCAAGCGCGATCTGCGTCCGCAGATTGCCGATCTGGATCCCAAGACCTACGGTCTGGGTGATGCCGACATGTCGCGTAGCTTCGATACGGGTGACTACAAAGTCGGTTCCGGCCAAAACGCACCGCTGAACCAGATTATCGACTCCCTCAAGCAGACTTACTGTCACCACATCGGCGTCGAGTACATGTACATGACGTCGCTGGAAGAGAAAAAGTGGCTGCAGGCCCGTATTGAACCGAATCGTGGCCAGGCTGCCTACTCGGCGGAAGAGAAGAAACGTTTCCTCGAGCGCCTGACGGCTGCTGAAACGCTGGAACGTTACCTGCATACCCGTTACGTTGGTCAGAAACGCTTCTCACTGGAAGGCGGCGAATCGCTCATCCTGTCGATGGACGAACTGATCCGTGTTGCCGGTGGTATGGGTGCCAAGGAAGTGGTCATCGGGATGGCCCATCGCGGTCGCCTCAACGTGCTGGTTAACACCCTGGGTAAGCCGCCGGCAGTGCTGTTTGCCGAATTCGAAGGCAAGAAAAAGGTTGATCTGGGTTCGGGTGACGTGAAGTACCACATGGGTTACTCGTCGGACGTCGGTACGCCTGGCGGCCCGGTCCATCTGACCCTGGCCTTCAACCCGTCGCACCTGGAAATTGTTAACCCGGTGGTGGAAGGTTCGGTCTTCGCTCGCCAGTTCCGTATTGGCGAAAACGGCAAGAACGAAATCATCCCGGTCCTGATTCACGGTGATGCCGCTGTGATCGGCCAGGGTTGTAACCAGGAAATGCTCAACTTTGCACAAACCCGCGGTTACGGTACGGGCGGTACGATCCATATCGTCGTGAATAACCAGATCGGCTTCACCACGTCGGATCCGCGTGACTATCGCTCGGGCTTCTACTGTACTGATATCTTCAAGATGTCGGATTCGCCGATTTTCCACGTCAATGGCGACGACGCCGAAGCGGTGGCCTTTGTTACCCGCCTGGCCGTGGAATACCGTCAGACCTTCAAGAAGGATGTCGTCATTGACATCTTCTGCTTCCGTAAGCTCGGCCACAACGAGCAGGATGAGCCGATGGTTACCCAGCCGCTCATGTACAAGAAAGTGGCTGCCCACCCGGGTACCCGCAAGCTGTACGCGGATCAGCTGGTCAACGCTGGTGTCATGCCGGCCGACGGCCCGGATGCCATTATCAAGGACTTCCGTGCACACCTCGACAAGGGTGAGCTGCTGTACAACCCGGTTATCTCCGATTACAAGCGCAACAATGCCCAGGATTGGCGCCCGTACATGACTAAGTCCTACATCGAGACCTGTAATACCAAGGTCCCGGCGAAGGAACTGAAGCGTCTGGGCCTGAAGCTGGCCGATCTGCCGGAAGGTTTTGTACCGCATTCCCGCGTCAAGAAGATCATCGAAGACCGTCGTGGTATGGCTGAAGGCAAACTGCCGGTTGACTGGGGTATGGGTGAGAACCTAGCCTACGCTACGCTGCTGGCCGAAGGTTATGGCGTCCGTATCTCCGGTGAAGACGTCGGTCGCGGCACCTTCTTCCACCGTCATGCCACCATCCATGACCAGAACCGTACCAGCTGGGACGTTGGCAGCTATCAGCCGCTAGCCCACCTGCAGGATAAACAGGGTTCTTTCCAGTGCTACGAATCGGTGCTGTCGGAAGAGTCCGTTCTGGCCTTCGAATACGGCTATGCCACGGCCGAGCCTAATCAGCTCGTTGTCTGGGAAGCCCAGTTCGGTGACTTCGTGAACGGTGCCCAGGTGGTTGTTGACCAGTTCATCGCTTCCGGTGAGACCAAGTGGGGTCGTGGTTGCGGTCTCGTCATGCTGCTGCCGCACGGCTACGAAGGTCAGGGTCCGGAGCACTCGTCGGCTCGTCCGGAACGTTTCATCCAGCTGTGTGCTGAAATGAACATGGAAGTCTGTGTTCCCTCGAACGCCAGCCAGATCTATCACGTGCTGCGTCGTCAGATGGTGCGCAAGCAGCGTAAGCCGCTCGTCATCTTCTCGCCGAAATCGCTGCTCCGTAACAAGGATGCCAGCTGCTCGATGGACGACCTGTCGAAGGGCGAATTCCAGCGTGTGATCGGTGAAGTGGATGATCTGAACCCGTCTAAGGTGACCCGTGTCATCCTGTGCTCGGGCAAGGTCTACTACGAGCTGCTCAACGCCCGTCGTGAACAGAAACTGGAACACATTGCCATCGTACGTATCGAACAACTGTATCCGTTCCCGGAAGAGTCGTTCAAGACCGAATTGGCGAAGTTCCCGAAAGCCACCGAAATCGTCTGGTGTCAGGAAGAACCGCGTAACCAGGGCTTCTGGTATTGGTTTGCCTCGCGTCAACACCTAGCCCGTTCGGTCGGTCCGAAGCAGAATCTGCTCCTCGTGTCGCGTCCGGCTGCAGCATCGCCGGCCGTAGGCTACCTGGCCAAACACAACGAGCAACACAAAACTTTGATCGAGTCCGCTCTGGGCAAGATCGAGTATTAATAATCACCATAAGAGTCCGTGGAGAGAATAATGGCAATTATCGACGTCAAAGTCCCGCAGCTGTCTGAATCGGTCGCCGAGGCAACCCTGGTTTCCTGGCACAAGAAGGAAGGCGAAGCCGTTTCCCGCGATGAGAACCTCATCGATATCGAAACCGACAAAGTGGTGCTAGAGCTGCCCGCACCGGATGGTGGTGTGATCGTCAAACTGATCAAGGGTGACGGCGACACCGTTGTCTCGGGTGAAGTCATCGCCCAGATTGATACGGCTGCTACTGCTTCGGCCCCGGCCCCAGCCGCCGCTGCTGCACCCGCAGCGGCTCCGGCTCCGGCCACTGCACCGGCGGCAGCCGCCCCGGCCGCTGCTGCTGGCACGGCTAGCCCGGCTGCTCGCAAGATCCTTGAAGAGAAGGGTATTGCTGCGGGTGATGTTGCTGGTACCGGCCGCGGTGGTCGTGTGTCGAAGGAAGATGCCGTGGCTGCACAGCCGAAGGCCGCTGCTTCTGCACCGGTTGCCCTGGGTGAACGTTCGGAACAGCGTGTACCGATGTCGCGTCTGCGTGCTCGTATTGCCGAGCGCCTGATTCAGTCGAAGAACGAAAACGCCATCCTGACCACGTTCAACGAAGTGAACATGGGCCCGGTTATGGCACTGCGCAAGCAGTATGCCGAGAAGTTCGAAAAGCAGCATGGTGTTCGTCTGGGCTTCATGGGCTTCTTCGTCAAGGCCGCCTGTGCCGCGCTGCAGAAGTTCCCGATCCTCAACGCCTCGGTTGACGGTAACGACATCGTCTATCACGGCTACATCGACATCGGTATCGCTGTCGGTTCGCCGCGTGGTCTGGTGGTGCCCATCATCCGTAATGCTGACCAGCTGAGCATTGCCGAAATCGAAATGAAGATCGCCGAGTTCGGTGCCAAGGCCAAAGACGGCAAGCTGTCGATGGAAGAACTGTCGGGTGGTACGTTCTCGATCTCCAACGGTGGTGTGTTCGGTTCGATGCTGTCGACCCCGATCATCAACCCGCCACAATCGGCGATCCTGGGCATTCATGCCACCAAGGATCGTGCTGTGGTCGAAAACGGTCAGGTCGTCATCCGCCCGATCAACTACCTCGCCATGTCGTATGACCACCGCATCATTGACGGCCGTGAAGCCGTTCTGGGCCTGGTCACGATGAAGGAAGCGCTGGAAGATCCGGCTCGCCTCCTGCTCGGCGTCTAAGAAAGGAAGTTCACGATGTCTCAGCAATTTGACGTACTCGTGATCGGTGGCGGCCCCGGTGGTTACGTGGCCGCAATCCGTGCCGCTCAGCTCGGCTTCAAGGTCGCCTGCTGCGAATCCAATCCTTATGCCGACCCGAAGGGTCAGCCGCGTCTGGGCGGTACCTGCCTGAACGTCGGTTGTATCCCGTCGAAGGCACTGCTGCACACCTCGCACATGTTTGAGGAAGCCGGTCATGCCTTTGAAGATCAGGGCATTACTGTTGGCGCACCGAAGATCGACGTGGCTAAGATGATTGCCCGCAAGGCCAATATCGTCACGCAGCTGACGCAGGGTATCGCCGGCCTGTTCAAGAAGAACAAGGTGACGTTCCTGGCGGGTCATGGTAGCTTTGTTGGCCAGGGTGCTGGTGGCTGGCAGGTTCAGGTCGGTAAAGAAACGGTCGAGGCCAAGCAGGTTATTATCGCCACCGGTTCGACCGCCCGCCATCTGCCCAACGTACCGGTTTGCAACGAAATCGTTTGTGACAACATCGGTGCTCTGGAAATGGGTGCTGTACCGAAGAAGCTGGCCGTTATTGGCGCCGGCGTCATCGGTCTGGAAATGGGTAGCGTTTGGCGTCGTCTGGGTGCCGAAGTGACTGTCCTTGAAGCCATGCCGGATTTCCTGGCTGCGGCGGATCAGGACGTTGCCAAAGAAGCCCAGAAGATCTTCACTAAGCAGGGTCTTTCGTTCAACTTCGGTGTCAAGATCGGTGAAATCAAGACCTCGAAGAAAGGCGTCAGCATCAACTACACCGACAAAGATGGCAAAGAGCAGAAGCTCGATGCCGACCGTCTGGTGGTGTCGATCGGCCGTATCCCCAATACGCAGGGTCTGGGCGCTGACAAAGTCGGCCTCAAGCTCAACGAGCGTGGCATGGTGGAAGTTGACGGTCACTGCAAAACCAACCTGCCGGGCGTTTGGGCGATTGGTGATGTGGTGCGCGGTCCCATGCTGGCCCACAAGGCTATGGAAGAGGGCGTCGCCGTTGCTGAACTGATGGCAGGTCAGGCGGGTCACATCAGCTTCGACACCATCCCCTGGGTCATCTACACCGATCCGGAAATCGCCTGGGTTGGTAAGACCGAGCAGCAGCTCAAGGCTGAAGGCGTTGCCTACAAGGCGGGTAAGATCCCGTTCCTGGCCAATGGTCGTGCACTGGGTGCCGGCAATGCCCAGGGCTTCGTCAAGATGCTGGCTGACGCCAAGACAGACCGCATCCTGGGCGTTCACATCATCGGCCCGAATGCTTCGGAGCTGATCGGTGAGTGTGTGGTGGCAATGGAATTTGGTGCTGCCAGCGAAGACCTCGCGCGCATCTGCCACGGCCACCCGACACTGTCGGAAGTGGTGCACGAAGCTGCGCTGGCCTGCGATAAGCGTCCGTTGCACTTCTAAGCAATACCGTAAAAATAAAAACGGGAACCTGAGGGTTCCCGTTTTTATTGGTTGATACAATAAAAAGCGCTTACTTCTTCAGCCAGCCCTTCTTATTGAAGTACCAGAAGGGGATCGCCACGGAGATCGCCATCAGCGTTAGAGAGAACGGGTAGCCGTACTCCCAGTCGACTTCGGGCAAGTATCTGAAATTCATGCCATAAATACTGGCGATCAGGGTTGGCGGCAGCATCGCAACGGAGGCCACCGAGAAGATCTTGATGATACGGTTCTGGTTGATGTTAATGAAACCAACGGTCGCATCCATCAGGAAGTTCAGCTTGTCGAACACAAAACCCGTGTGGCCATCCAGCGAATCAATATCGCGGAGAATCTGACGGCCCTCGTCGTTTTGTTGTTCGTTCAGTAGCTTGATGCGCATCAGAAAGGACACGGCACGACGGGTATCCATCAGGTTGCGACGGATACGGCCATTCAGATCCTCTTCGACGGCAATACCGGACAGTACAATACCCGCAGTGTCATCAGACATTTCACTACCGAGTACCTGCTTGCTGAACTTGTCCAGGCGATCATAGATGCCTTCGATAATATCGGCCGAATATTCCACGTCGATATCCAGCAGTTGCATCAGCACGTCTTTTTCATCGCTCACATAGTAGGGCTGACGACGGGCGCGCAGACGGAGCAGGCGGAACTGGGCCAGCTCGTCCCGGCGGATGCTGAACAGCAGACCACCTTTGAGAATAAAAGCCACGCGCATGGTGTCGCTGTCTTCATCACTGTGCTGGAAAAAGTCGGAACGGATATGCAGTTCGCCGTTCTCACCTTCAAAGAAGCGGGCAGACGCCTCAATGTCATCAACTTCATCTTCTTCGGGAAGATCAATCTCGAAGATGTTTTTTGCCCAATCACGCTCCTCCTCAGTCGGGGACTCGAAGTCGACCCAGACAGGATGACAGTGCTGCAGATCTTCCAGGGACTCGACAGTCACCTGCTGCAAGCGGCCGTGGTTGAGCTCAAAAGCGGTAATCATGGCGCGCACTATAACCAACTACGGGCCATCGGTAAAGCTAAAAACTGTGAAATATGCCGTCAGATCAGAGAGATGACAGCTATTTATTCGACGGTGGCAAGGATTCGACGGCCAGATCCGGTGCACTCTTCACATTGGGGATCAGCGGTTTGCCGGCACGCTGCTTGGCACGAATCTCCTTGACGGTTTCTTCCAGTGCCACAAAACGTTCCGGCGTTGCGGGGTGCGTTGACATATGGCTGCTTTGAATCGCGGCAGGGGAGAGGGTAGCCATACGGCGCCAGAATTGTGGTGCTTCGTCGATATTGCCACCGGACTGCGCGAGAATGTACAAACCCACGTAATCGGCTTCTGCTTCGAAATCCTGTGAATAGGCGTTGCCGCCCAGGCTGCCGAATAGCCCCTGGGTTGGCACTTTCAGCAGAATCTGCGCCGCAATATCCAGAATACTGCCCAGCGCATAGTTCGTCATTTTCGAGCGCATGTGGCTCATGCTGTTGTGGGCGATTTCGTGCGAGATGACCAATCCCAGCTCGGTATCATTGCCGGCAAAGCGCATCATGCCGCGCTGGATCACCACCTGCTTGCCATCGGCATAGGCATTCACTTCATCCCCATTGCCCAGCACCACCGGATAACTGCAGGAACGATCGGGTGCCACCAGCAGACTCTGGGCCCGCTCCATACCGGTGGTGAAGCTTTTGTCCGCCTTATTGGTGCCCTTATCCTTATTCTTATCCGCAGGTGGTGCATTCACGCGTAGGACATCCAGACGTAACGACTGGCCGTTGCGGGTTTGCGTCTGAATCTGATTCAGTGTCTGTTTCACGCCCTCCGGGCCACCGTTGCCCGAAGCTGTGACCGACCAGGTTCCCACTTGGGTCAGCACATCGCCGGCACGCACCCCCGCCTGATCGGCAGCCGAACCGGGGACGACATAGACTACCTGAACCCGGTCGCTGAGCTGGTAATGGGCTTCTGCGGTCTCCCTGAACTGCTCACCGAGTAGGGTGCTGCTGTTGGCCAGGGCCATGCCGGTAGTGTAGCGAATATCCTCACCACAAAGATCCGAGCCTTTGCTCAGTATCGGGTAACTGACCCGCATCAGACGTTTCTGATCGTCCAGGTAGGCCTGAAGCGCAACTTGGCGCTGTTTGCGGGCCTCGGTTTCAGCAGCCACATTACTGACCTTGACCCGTTGCGTCGTGGGGGCGCAGGCACTGAGCAGGGTGCAGATGGCGCAGAAAACAACGCCCGTGGTCAGCCATTGCCGGCAACGGGCGTGATTAGCAAGTAAAGACTTGCGAGTCAGCTTATTGCTCCAGCAGACTGCGCAGCATCCAGGCTGTTTTTTCGTGGATCTGAATGCGTTGGGTCAACAGATCGGCCGTGGCTTCATCGCCAGCCTTTTCCACCAGCGGAAACAGCGCGCGTGCGGTGCGAACCGCAGTCTCATTGCCAGCGACCAGCTCCTTGATCATGTCCAGGGCTTTGGGCACACCCTTGGACTCCTTGATGGCCGTCAGCTTGGCAAACTCCGCATAAGATCCAGGTGCCGGGAAGCCCAGGGCACGAATCCGCTCGGCGATGGCGTCAGAGGCCAGCCACAGCTCGTTGTACTGGGTTTCAAACATCAGGTGTAGCGTCTGAAACATCGGGCCTGTCACGTTCCAGTGAAAATTATGGGTCTTGAGGTACAGCGTAAAGTTGTCGGCCGCAAAATTGCTCAAACCGGCGGCAATCGCCTTGCGGTCTTTTTCTGGGATACCGATATCAATTTTCATGATGCTTCTCCTGTGGAACAACAGTTTCATTATGCCCAAAAAACAGTGCTATGAAATAGCAGCTTCCAAACGATAAAATACACCCATCATGACAAATGTACTCAACCCCAACGCGCCCGGTATGCTCGGCGCCTATGCCCGAGCGCTTGACGCTAAAGGTTTCGAAGCCGATCCCGCCCAGATGCAGGCCGTTGAACGGCTGGAGACTCTGTATCAGGCGCTGATGAGTTTCAAGACGGCGCGTGGCAATAAATTGCGCCGTATGATTTCGCCGCCGGCCGTGCCGCGTGGTGTGTATTTCTGGGGTGGCGTGGGGCGTGGTAAAAGCTTCATCATGGACTGTTTCTTCGCCGCGGTGCCCTATAAGCGAAAGCAGCGTATTCACTTCCATGCCTTCATGCATCAGATTCATGCCGAACTGCGCCAGCATACCGGCAAAGCCGACCCCTTGGTGCCGGTGGCGGAGCGCATCGCCAAAGAAACACGGTTGCTGTGCTTCGACGAGTTTCATGTCTCGGATATTGCGGATGCCATGATTCTCGGCCGTCTGCTCGAGCTATTGTTCGAAAAGGGCGTTATTTTCGTCATGACCAGTAACTACCCGCCGGACAATCTGTATCCGAACGGGCTGCAGCGCATGAACTTTCTACCCACCATCGAACTGCTCAAGAATAAGATGGATGTCATGCCGCTGGATGGTGGACAAGATTACCGTTTACGCAAACTTGAAGTGATGCCGGTCTACCATGTGCCGCATGACGAAGAAACGCAGCGCGCGTTGGCCGAGTATTTTGAAGTGGCCGCCACCATGCCGGGTGCCGAAGGTGGTATCGAGATCAACGGCCGCAAGATCAAAACCATACGTCAGGCGCCGGGGGTGGTCTGGTTCGATTTCTTTGCCATCTGTGGTGATGGCCGTGCCCAAACGGATTATCTGGAACTGGTGCGCGAGTACCACACCATTCTTGTCTCTAATATCCCAGTGCTGGAAGTGCGTCATGGCGCAGAGGCTCGGCGCTTTACCTGGTTGGTCGATGTCTGCTACGACCACCGCGTGAAGCTGATTATTTCAGCCGCCACCAACCCGGATGATCTCTACGTTGAAGGTCCCAATGCGCATGAGTTCTTCCGAACGGCGAGCCGTCTGACCGAAATGCAGTCGCGCGAATACCTGGCGCTGCCGCATCTGGTGGAGATTGTTCGCACCTAAAACAAAACCCGGCAACTGCCGGGTTTTGTTTTTGTAGCTGTTTACGGCTTGAGTCTGATCAGGCCTGATTCAACGCCTGATCCAGATCGGCAATCAGATCATCAATATGCTCGATGCCGATCGACAGACGGATCATGTCTTCCGAAACACCCGCCTTGGCCAGCTCCGCTGGCGACAGCTGACGATGCGTGGTCGAGGCCGGATGACAGGCCAGTGTCTTGCAATCGCCAATGTTCACCAGACGCGTCACCAGTTGCAGCGCATCCTGGAACTTGCCGCCAGCCGCCAGGCCGCCCTTGACGCCAAAGTTCAGAATGCCCGAGGCACGACCGCCCATGTACTTCTGTACCAGGGCGTGATCCTTATGATCCGGCAGGCCGGCATAGTTGACCCAGCTCACCTTCGGGTGGTCTTTTAGGAAGTTGGCAATCTTCAATGCGTTATTGCAGATGCGGTCCATACGCAGGGCCAGCGTTTCGATGCCCTGTAGAATCAGGAAGGCATTGAACGGCGAAATGGCTGCACCCATATTGCGCAGCGGCACGACACGGGCACGACCGATATAAGCCGCCGGGCCGAGGGCCTCGGTATACACCACGCCGTGGTACGAGACATCCGGTTCGTTCAGACGCTTGAACTTGGCTTTGTGCTCAGCCCACGGGAACTTGCCGCTATCGACAATGATGCCGCCGATCGAATTGCCGTGCCCGCCCAGATACTTGGTCAGTGCGTGCACCACGATGTCGGCACCATGTTCGAAAGGACGGCACAGATAGGGCGAGGGTACCGTGTTGTCGACAATCACCGGCACGCCATGCTTGTGGGCAATCTCGGCCAGCTTTTCGAAATCGGTAATGTTGCCCAGCGGGTTACCGACGGACTCACAGAATACCGCCTTGGTTTTGGCGTCGATCAGCTTTTCAAAGGCTTCCGGGTCGCGGTAATCGGCAAAGCGCACCTCGATGCCGTATTGCGGCAGGGTGTGGGCAAACAGATTGTAAGTGCCGCCATACAGCGTGCTCGACGTCACGATATTGTCACCGGCTTCGGCAATCGTCTGGATCGCATAAGTGATCGCAGCCATACCCGATGCCAGCGCCAGACCGGCAATCCCGCCTTCCATGGCGGCAACCCGTTTTTCCAGCACGTCCTGTGTCGGGTTCATGATGCGGGTGTAGATATTGCCCGGTACTTTCAGGTCGAACAGATCAGCCCCATGTTGGGTGCTATCGAATGCATACGACGTGGTCTGATAAATCGGGACGGCAACCGCTTTGGTGGTCGGGTCAACGTCGTAGCCGGCATGTACGGCCATGGTTTCAAGTTTCATGATGTCTCCGAGAAAAACGTTTTTTAGGGTTTTTTGTGAGCATACCGCATCGGGTCAATGGCGCGCACCAGATCTTTCTCTATCGGCAAAGGTTCCCCGGTCATCTGGCAGGCCAGGACTTCGGCACACAGCGTTGCAAAAAGAATACCCCGTGCCCCAAACCCCGAGTTCACATATAAACCCGGTACCCGGCTGCGAGATGCCCGCGATTGACTGGCTACCGCCTGCATATTCAATGCCGGCAGCTGGCCGACCAGCGGCAGACGATCAGGGACCACCGGCCGCCAGCCAACCTTGCCGCCTAGGGTTGCATCCATCGGCAATGGTAGGGTGCCCAAGGCCTGGCTGTCTGGGGTCAGCATGCTGGTCAGCGTTTGCAGATTCTCGGCATGTTCTTCGATGCGGATATCCGGGGCGGCATCGTCCACGATAAAGCTGGCACCACAGGTGCTCAAACCGGCAATCGCTGGTGTCCAGTAGCCGTTGCGGCAAATCACGGTTTTGGGCGCCGGTCCCGGTGGCGAAGCAAACACCGTCGTCTGGCCGCGCGCCGGCCGGATCGGCAGCGCGTCACTGTAGGGGGCCGCCAGCTCGGGTGCCTGGCTTGCATTGGCCAGTACCAGCGTATCTCCTTCGGCAAGGATCCGGCCAGCGGCATCGTAGGCGGCCCACCCGCTGGAGGTCGGTTTAATCGCGTCTACGGGAGTATGTTCATGCAACGTTGCACCTGCAGCCTGCAGTAGTTGTCGGCAATAATCAGACGGATTCACCCAGCCCCCGGTGGGGAAGAACCAGCCGGCCGTGCCAAGTCCAACGCCAAGTGGTAGCCCGGCCAGGGTACTGGCAACCGTTTGTGTCACCGATTGCTGGAGTTGCTCGGGGGCCTGCGTGGCCTCCACCGTTCGTTGCATGAAGGCAGCCTGTGCAGCGTCGCGTGCCAGGTGCAGTACCCCGCATGCGTCCCAGGCGACCCTATGACCGGCGGCGGCCAGCTGTGCTAGGCGTTGATGGGTTGCCAGAAAGCCGGCCCGGGTCAGACGGGCCAGGATATTGTCATCCATGGACGGCAGCGGGCGAATCACGCCGGCCTGATTACCTGAGGCGCCAGCGGCGAGTGTATCTGCCTCCAGTATCGTGCAGTGCCAGCCCCGTGCAGCCAATCGTTCGGCAGTGGCTGTACCGGCGAGGCCTGCACCAATAATCAGGGCATGGCTGGCTGGCGTGCCGTAGCTGGCCGCATTGGGATGTGGCCGGCGTTCGCGAAAGCGACCGCGCAGCATCTCACGCTTCTGGGCAAAGCCCGGTGCCAGCTGGACATCAAAACCGCAGTCGTTTAAACGTCGTCGCACGGGGCCGGAGACACTCCATGTCGATAGCGTGGTTTCAGCACCTGATAATCGGGCCAGTGCCTGACAGACCTTGTCAGACCAGATGTCGGGGTTCTTGGCCGGGGAAAAGCCATCCAGATAGATGGCATCGGCCCGGGCGGCAATCTGGCCGAGCGCTGTTTCCGCATCACCCAGCACCAGTGTCAGCACCACCCGGCCCTGATCAAATGATAGCCGATGCATACCACCGGCCAGCAGTGGCCACTGTGCAATCAGGGCATCGATGCTGTCTGCCGGCAGTTCGTTACGGTAGGGAGCCAGCAAGCGGGCCAGGTCTTCGGTATGCAGCGGATGCTTTTCTACCGAGATGAAGTGCAGACGCTGGCAACGCGTGACTTCAGGTTGGGTGCGCCAGGCGGCCCAGGTCGTCAGAAAATTGAGCCCCAGGCCAAAGCCGGTTTCCACGATCACAAAGTGATCGTGAAAGGCGGCTTCGTTCCAGCGGGCCGGGAGATCATTGCCCCCTAAAAAAACATGCCGGGCCTGCGCAATCGCACCAGCCCGGCTGTGATACACGTCGTCATACACCGGCGCGTACGGCGTACCGTCATGGGTTACTGACAGTGTCGCCGGTGTGATGTGCATCTTTAATCCAAAGACCTCATTTGTGGGAACAGAATCACATCACGAATGGCAGGGGAGTCAGTGACCAGCATGATCAGTCGATCAATGCCGATGCCGCAACCACCAGTCGGCGGCAGGCCAAACTCCAGCGCGTGAATGTAATCGGCATCGTAGTACATGGCTTCTTCATCGCCGGCTTCCTTGGCGGCCACCTGGGCGAGGAAACGCTCCGCCTGGTCTTCCGGATCATTCAGCTCCGAGAAGCCATTGGCAATTTCGCGACCCACGATGAATAGCTCGAAACGCTCCGCAATCTCCGGGTTTTTATCGCTGCGGCGGGCCAGTGGCGACACTTCGGCCGGGTAATCGATGATGAAGGTTGGCTCCCACAGCTGGGCTTCCGCGGTTTCTTCAAAGAACATCAGTTGCAGGCCACCCAGACCAATGATCTTGGGCAGATCCACCTTGCGCTTGATCAGCTCTTCACGTAGCCAGGCTTCGTCATTGAGTTGCGCTTCGGTGTACTGCGGGCAATGCTTCATCACGGCCTGCACAATCGTCAGACGGTGGAAGGGCTTTGACAGATCAAGTTCGCGGCCTTGATACGTGAAGACTTCCTTGCCCAGTGCTTCACGGGCGGCATGACGGATCACGCCTTCCGTAAAGTTCATCATGCTCTTGTAGTCTGCGTACGCCTCGTAGAATTCCATCATGGTGAATTCCGGGTTGTGACGCGGGCTCAGGCCTTCGTTGCGGAAGTTGCGGTTGATTTCGAACACCTTCTCGAAACCACCTACCACCAGACGCTTCAGATACAGCTCTGGTGCAATACGCAGGTAAAGCGGCATATCCAGCGCATTGTGATGCGTATTGAAGGGTTTGGCCGATGCGCCACCCGGAATCGGGTGCATCATCGGCGTTTCTACTTCCATAAAGCCATCGTGCACCATATAGGCGCGGATTGATTGCACCAGTTTGCTGCGGGCCACAAAAGTCGCGCGCGATTCCTGGTTCATGATCAGATCCAGGTAGCGCTGACGGTAACGTTGCTCGATATCGGTCAGGCCATGGAACTTTTCCGGCAGCGGGCGCAGACACTTGCTTAACAGGCGAATACTGTCACAGGCAATCGTCAGTTCGCCGGTCTTGGTCTTGAACAGGGTGCCAGTGCAACCGATCAGATCGCCCAGATCCCACTTCTTGAACGCGTCATAAACCTCCTCGCCGACTTTATCGCGGGTGACGTGCAGCTGGATTCGGCCCGAGACATCTTGAATGGTCAGGAACGATGCTTTACCCATCACACGCTTAAGCATGATGCGGCCGGCCACACTGACCGAAATCGGCATGGCTTCCAGTTCTTCCGGGGTCTTCGGGTCGAAATGCTCCACCAGTTTGGCCGCCAGGTTCTCGCGCTGGAAATCGTTCGGGTAGGCCGTGCCCGTTTCGCGCCAGGCGCGTAGCTTCTCACGGCGCTCTGTCACCAGCTGATTCTCGTCGTGTAGTGCGGCGATGGTGCCGTTATTCTGCTCGGTCATGATGATCGTTCCTTTGTTCAAACCGGATTAGACGCCTTGCTTCAGGCTCTCTTCGATAAATTGATCCAGGTCGCCGTCCAGCACGCCCTGAGTATTGCCCACTTCCACATTGGTACGCAGATCCTTGATGCGCGATTGGTCGAGCACGTAGGAGCGGATCTGATGGCCCCAGCCGATATCCGACTTGGCATCTTCCAGCTTCTGCTGTTCGGCCTGGCGTTTGCGAAGTTCGAACTCGTACAGTCGGGCACGCAGCATCTTCCAGGCTTCATCCCGGTTGCGGTGCTGTGAGCGGTCGTTCTGACACTGCACCACAATATTGGTAGGGATGTGGGTCAGACGTACGGCGGAGTCTGTTTTGTTAATGTGTTGACCACCGGCACCTGAGGCGCGATAGGTGTCTGTCCGCACATCCGCCGGGTTGATATCGATCTCGATCGAATCATCTACTTCCGGATAGACGAAGACGCTGCAGAACGACGTATGGCGGCGGGCGTTCGAGTCAAAGGGGGACTTGCGTACCAGACGGTGCACCCCGGTTTCCGTGCGCAGCATGCCGTAGCAGTAGTCGCCGGTGTAGCGGATCGTAGCCGACTTGATACCGGCGACATCACCTTCCGACTCTTCCAGTACCTCGACATTAAAGCCCTTGCGCTCACCGTAGCGAATGTACATGCGCAGGAGCATCGACGCCCAGTCCTGGGCTTCCGTGCCACCGGCACCCGCCTGGATTTCGATAAAGCAGGGGTTCGGGTCGAGCGGGTTGTTGAACATGCGACGGAATTCCATCGCCGCCACGTTCTTTTCAATACCGTCGATGTCGGCGCTCACCGCATTCAGGGTGTCGTCATCGTTTTCTTCACGGGCCATCTCGAACAGATCGCCCGTGTCGTTCAGATTCTGTTCGATATTGTTGAGCGTGAGCACCACGCTCTCAAGGCTTCTCAGCTCGCGACCCAGCTCCTGGGCGCGCGGGGCATCATTCCAGATATTCGGATCTTCGAGGATCTGGGAAACTTCGACGAGACGCGCAGACTTGGCATCGTAGTCAAAGATACCTCCGTAGACCATTGGCACGTTCGGCCAGGTCTGTCAGATGATTGGCAAGGCTATTAAGCTGTTCGGCTTCCATGATGCGGCTTCTTTTTATGAGGTTCTGAATATAGCCCAATATTATAGCCGGACCCCTTGCATCCGTCTTCGGCTTTGTGTATAGTTTCGGTCTCGACGCGCTCGTAGCTCATCTGGATAGAGTACTTGGCTACGAACCAAGGGGTAGGGAGTTCGAATCTCTCCGAGCGCGCCAGAATTCAAGGCCTCCAGCAATGGA
>JACCDU010039120.1_pt1 | contig 16544 bp, 13 predicted proteins | sample 7446081 | NCBI WGS metagenome assembly JACCDU01 (sample SAMN15323447, study PRJNA562643) | freshwater metagenome | isolation source: river surface water | place: USA:Blue River Watershed | collected 2017-08-17
CTTCGAGAAGGTGAATACCGAATCATATCCTCCAAATCCCGGAGCTTCCGGCATGATGCTATGCTTCACGGAAATCGTATTGCCTTTCACGTCCATCACTCCTTCCGAACCGATTAAACGAATGACTTCCTGACCGCCTGTTCCAGAAACAAAGTTTACTTGCAAGGTCAATTGGAATGCTGGATGTTCCGGCGTGTTCGCATATTGCATGACGCCCGACATGACATCTGGCAAGTTCCGACCGTCATTCCAGTGACTGAATTGGCCGGTAGAAAAGATGGTTTCAGGTCCATTTGAATTCGTCATGAAATGCGTGCCGCTCAATAAGTGAATGAATAAATCACCGGCTACACCGGTTCCCACTTCCTTAAAGGCACGCCACCAGAAAAATTTCTTGGCATCAAATTCCATTTTGGCTGTCGCCTCGATGAAGCGATTCCAGTCGCAAGTGGATGCATCTGCGTCTTTTGGAATGGTATATTCCCATGCCCCGATCGAGCTTTGGCGATCATACACGGCATTGACCATGTTGAGCTTTCCGATTTCCCCGTTGGCCAACATCTCTTTGGCCTTCGCCAAACCAATGCTACTTACCCGTTGGGAGCCCACCTGTAAAACTTTATTGTATTTTTTCTGTGCATGAATCACACGATGACCTTCGTCAATCTTGTAAACCATCGGCTTTTCCACGTACACGTGCTTGCCTTTCGCGAGCGCGTCGATGGTAATCCGAGCATGCCACACATCGTGTGTTGCAATGATCACCGCATCGATATCGGAACGATCTAATAATTCCTTGTAATTACGCGTCGTGTATAAATCTTTGCCATAAAGTTCTTTGGCATTTTCAATCCGACCCGTATAGAGATCACAAATTCCGGCTAATTCTACACCTGGAACTTTCAAGGCAGAGGCCAAATCGAAGTGCCCCTGCACACCAAAACCAATAACGCCTAAACGAATTTTATCGCCAACGGAAATCGGTTTTTCATATAATAAAATGCGCTCCTCTGCTTTTTGCTGAGCGGCGAATGACTGTAGAGGAGCCGCAGCGGCCACCATACTTGTTGCACCAATTTGCTGCAGAAATCTTCTGCGCGATGCGGAACTGTTATTTTTCATATAAGGTTTATTTTTCGTTGATAAATTTACAAATCTTCTAATGCATAACGCACATAGGCAAACTTTTTCCCATCTGGACTCCAAGAAGGCACATTAATTGTCCCCTGTCCCCCATAAAACGCCTCCGTCAAATCCCGAACCTGCTTCGTTTTTAAATCCAATAAACGTAATTTGATTTGACGGCCAAACGGATGTGCCTGCACCTGATCTTCCAAATAGGTAATAATCGTGGCCACTTGATTATTTGGAGCAATGTGCGCAAACCAATTAGAATAGTTATCAAATGTCATCTGCTCTGGTTCCGAACCATCCGCCCTCATGCGCCAAATCTGCATCATGCCAGTCCGGTAAGAATTGATGTAAATGAATTTCCCATCAGGCGAATATTCGGGGCCATCATCTAGGCTTTCATTTGTGGTCAAGCGGATTTCTTCCCCGCCATCTGTAGACATTGCATAAATATCAAAATTGCCATTTCGTGCAGCACAATAGACCATCGTTTTAGCATCTGGAGAGACTCCATGCCAATAGGACGGAGTCAAAGGAGTCAATTGTACAGGTTCCCCCCCGTCTGCTGCAACCTTATAAATGAAGGAGGATCCTCCTTTGATTTCCGGTTTGCCACTCGAAATAAACAGGGTTTTTCCATCAAAACTATAGCCGTGATCATTATTAGCCTTCTTCACCGTGCCGGTAGATAGCTCGCCTAATTTCTCCCCCTTGGGGCTGACCTTTTCTAATTTTCCGTAGGCATTGATCAATAGAAACTTGCCATCACGGGACCAATTGGGCGCCTCGAAATGCCGTTTTTCTTCCAGAATTTTCTTGGATTTCCCAGATGCCAAATCGTAGATATACAGGGAACTGATGACTTTTTTTCCCGCAGGCACTTGGGCCGAAAGCGAGGTGGCGATGAGCGCCAAAACGAGTATTTTTTTCATGTTAGGTTTAGAATCTTGTAAGTTTACACAGAAAGCTACAAGATTCCAATCCGTTTTATGGGGTATTTGCCCCTAACCATTGACGTCCCAATTCCCCTTACCTTTGGCAAACCTTGGAGGATTGCCAAAGGTAGGGTTTTTACGGGTGAAATGACCCCAAGAAACTGATAATCGATGTTGCCTAGCGAAACATAAAAACAAAAGGAAATACAAAACTCACAATAGCTGCCCATAGTGCATAAACAGGTAGAAAACGGGTCATGCCTGCCTCCACATCTTGCAAATTTTTATTTCCCCGAAGCAAGCCCATTAATTCTCGAGTCACAGCAAGCAAATTCAACATAACCAACACATTACTTCCTAATACTGCCAGGCGGTTTGGCGTAATGCCCAATTCTACTAAACGAAAACCTATTGCAGAAAGCGCAATGCCATTATTTAAGATGGCTAAAAACGCAAGGACAACCAAAAATACGACTTGGAAACGCGAGGCCGACTCCTTCGTTGCCTCCCCTACGGAGAATACCAACAAGGCCATGACTCCCAATAGAATACCATTAAAAATCAACAAGAAATCCCGGTCATTATAAGGATCTTTCCCACTGTAAATAAACGCTGCCAAAAAGATCAGCAACATCACAGCGACCAATGGCGTAAAAATACGAGCAACGACTGGGGATATTTTGCTGACCAACATCGGGTTTTGTTGGACTAATAAAGTCGCCAACAATGGCACGGAAGGCAAGGCAGAAAGGACCAAATACTTGAAATAAAAATCCTCAATTTTGATTTCAATTAGCATAAATAAATTAATCGTCAGAGCGGTGAACAAGCCTCCGGCCAACATGATTACAGCGCACATGACCAACAAATCCCCATGAAAACGTAAGAAATCGATGCGCTTTGCGGTCGCGGATACTTGGGCTCCACTGAACAAATGGCCAACCATCAACCAAAGCAACAATGGTAAATGCAAACACGTTAATAGGAGGGTGTCACTCGTGGCGGTATCAGGCAGAAAGTTCACAAAAACTAGCGAAACGATAAATACCCCGATGGGGAAAATGGCATTTTGCCAGGTCAAACCCTGTTTGAATGCGAAATAACCCGCAAGACCAGGCATCACGATGAACGCGATATTCCGAGGGAAAAAGTAGTCGTGCGAAATTGAAAACAAGTCCGGCAATTGCATAAAAAATGCTGCTAAAAGCGCAAAAACGCCCACAAAAGTCCAATCTTTTGAAGACCCCCAAGTGATTTCATCGGGTTGAGTTCTTAAGCGTTCAATCCAGATTTGGGCGCTTAGCTCCGACTGTATTTCAGGGTAAACTTCGGTAAATGCCCGCTTAAATGCTGCGGGGTTTGAGCGGTATAATTGTTCCAATTTGGCCGCCTGATTCAAATTTTCTTTAATCTGATTTTTCATGTTAAGATTGCATTTGTTTGATGAGTTTTTCTAAGGAAATTAAATGTGCAGAAAATGCGCTTCTACCTAAGTGGGTCGCTGCATATTGCGTATTGGGCTTTCGACCTACAAATTGTTTACGCACCTCCACATAACCCAGTTTTTCCAAGGCTTGCATGTGGCTTGCAAGATTCCCGTCACTGAGTTGCAAGGATTCTTTTAGCCGTGCAAAATCCATTTCCTCCTGCACGACAAGCAACGACATCATGCCCAATCGGACACGACTCTCAAAAGCTTTATTTAGTTCGTCGAGGAAATTATGCACGTTCGTATTTGACATAAATGATGAAACCATATAGGATATGTACCAAGCCAAAGCCCAAGGTCCAGATCAACAAGCCATAGGCCAAAAATGCCGTAGCCAAAAGACCCAAAGCGAGTTGGATTAGACCAACCGTCCGGACCGCATCCAAGGTAAATTTACTCGCTTGTAAAAGGCCCATGCCATAAAAAAGTAGGGTAACCGGGGCGACAAGCAAAGGATATCCCATCCGAAATAAAAGAACGGAAAAAATGCCTCCTACCAAAACCGGAATAGCCAAATGAAACATCAGGCGCTTAGCGGCATTGTCCGAAGCAGATGTGCCACGAGCCCGGGCATTCCGCAAGGCAAGCACAATCCCAATACTCACAGCCAGAATAAAGAGTATACCAAAAGCAATCAGTACCATCCCTTCGTTCGCGGAATCCAAGATTGTTTCCAATGCTCCCGCTTGAACAGGATTCGTATTCGCTAGATAACAAACAATCGCCACACAAACGATGGCTAATATTCCAGCCAACATTCCCGATATACCACTAATGGATTTAAAGCGCGTCGCCTGATCCATCATATTCCGCATCTCTTGAATGGCGGCCAATTGTTCTTCGTGTTTTTTCATAATAAAAAGTACTTTGTGCTGCAAAGTTATTATGAAAAATCAAATAAACAAGTAATTAATTTAAATGCCCTTGAACAATTTCGATGATTTCAGCCTGAAGACGTTTAATTATATTCCATTTGGCATAGGGTCGATGATAACAAATACTCACTTCCCGACTTAAGCTACCATCCGATAAACCCAACAATTGTTGTTGGCGCACTTCACTTAATTGCCCTATATAGAGAGAGGGCAACAAGGTCATGCCCTGAAAGGCATCAACGACATTCAGTAAGGTATCAAATGTGTTCGATTCCACTGATAAATTTGCTGGAAGTGATTTATGTTTTTTCAAGTCGCATAACTGAATGATTTGATCACGAAGGCAATGCCCTTCTTGTAATAGAAAAATCTTTTGATTGGTCAAATCAGTCTTTGAAATCGACCGCTTTCCCTTCGGTAAATAGCCATATAAACATAATTTTTCAACATATAGAAGCTCCGATTCAAGGTCCGTGGCAGCAATGGGTGTACTTAAAATACCCACATCCAATTTTCCCTCGCGTAAATCTTTAACTAATTGATTGGTTGTCACTTCATGTATTTCCAAATACAATAGTGGATATTTTTCCACCAAGTATTTCATGATTAATGGTAGCATTGAACTGGCTATGGTAGGAATAATACCCAATTTAACCCGGCCCTCCATTTTTTGATTAATTGATTTCGACGATGATAAAAGGGCATTCGCATGCGCAACAACCTGCTGTGCCTGATTCAAGATCATCTGACCATTTTCTGTCGTCGCTATCGGATTAGCCTTGCGATCAAAAATCACAATATCCAACTGCTCTTCAAGTTTTTTCACCATCGCACTCAAAGTGGCCTGAGTCACGTGACAATAATCCGCAGCTTTGGAAAAGCTTTTAAATTGGTCAACGGCCAATATGTATTCTAATTGCTGTATATTCACTTGTATAGATTTTATCTATGTCAAATATAGAAAAATTCAGTTTTCTCTATAAATAATTTGCAACTAATTTGGCACCACTAAAAATCAAGAATCATGAAAAAACTATTATTCATCAGCGCGCTTTTCGCTGCCTCAGCCGTTCATGCTCAGGATTATACATCCCCCCATGGAGGAACAGCCAATCCACATGCAGCAGCAGGCTCAAACCCTCACGCTGCCGCGGGTGTTAATCCGCACGCAGGAATCAATCCACATACGGGCATGAAGGCTACAGCAACGACCAACAAGGATTGGTGGCCGAGCCAATTAAACGTAGGAATGCTACGTCAAAATTCAGAGAAGTCTAACCCCATGGGGCCTGAGTTCAATTACATCAAAGCATTTAAGAGCCTAGATTATTTCGCGCTTAAGAAAGATATCGCGGCGGTATTAACGAAATCTCAGGATTGGTGGCCAGCCGATTTTGGTAATTATGGTCCACTATTCATTCGGATGGCTTGGCATAGCGCAGGAACATACCGTTCAGGTGATGGCCGTGGGGGTGCTAGAGCGGGTCAGCAACGTTTCTCTCCATTAAACTCTTGGCCGGATAATACCAACCTAGATAAGGCTCGTCGTTTATTGTGGCCAATCAAACAAAAATATGGCGATAAGATTTCATGGGCAGACTTGATGGTCTTAACAGGAAACGTGTCCCTAGAGCAAATGGGCTTTAAAACCTTTGGCTTTGCAGGTGGCCGAACTGACGTTTGGGAGCCAGAGGAAAATGTGTATTGGGGTTCAGAGAAGAAATGGTTAGACGATAAAAACCGGTATTCAGGAGACCGCAAATTAGAGACTCCATTGGCTGCAGTTCAAATGGGCTTAATCTATGTAAATCCAGAAGGGCCCAATGGTGTTCCTGATCCAATCGCCTCGGCAAAAGATATTCGCGAAACCTTCGGCCGTATGGGTATGAATGATGAAGAAACCGTGGCATTGATTGCCGGGGGGCACACCTTTGGAAAAACTCACGGAGCAGGCCCTGCAACTAATGTTGGTCCAGATCCAGAAGCTGCAGGAATTGAAGCGCAAGGATTAGGCTGGAAGAGCACCTATAAATCTGGTAAAGGAAAAGACGCAATCACCTCCGGTTTAGAGGTGACATGGACATCGACTCCTACGCAATGGGGAATCGGATACCTGCATTTATTATTCAATAACGAGTGGACTTTAGAGAAAAGCCCAGCAGGAGCAAATCAGTGGATCGCGAAAAATAGCGCGAACATTATTCCAGATGCTTTTGACAAAAACTCGTTCCATAAGCCGACGATGCTAACAACGGATATTGCCCTACGTGCTGATACTTCTTATGAAAAAATCGCTCGAAACTTCTTAGAAAATCCTGAGATATATGCGAAAGCATTTGCCAAAGCTTGGTTCAAATTAACACACCGCGACATGGGTCCTAGCTCGACGTATTTAGGACCTGAAGTACCAAAAGAACAATTGATTTGGCAAGATCCAATTCCAGCATTAAATCATGAAGTAATTAATGCAACGGATATCGCGAGCTTGAAAGTGAAATTGTTAAACTCTGGTTTATCCATCAGTGAATTAGTGAGCACGGCGTGGGCTTCCGCTTCAACTTACCGCCATTCAGATCGCCGTGGAGGTGCAAACGGAGCACGGATCCGTTTATTGCCCCAGCGGAATTGGGAAGTAAATAATCCGAAACAGTTGGAAAAAGTTTTGGCCAAATTGGAGAAAATCCAACAAGAATTCAATGCAAATGCAGGCAAGAAAAAAGTATCCTTAGCTGATTTAATTGTTTTAGGGGGAAGTGCCGCGATCGAGAAAGCTGCTGCGAATGCCGGCGTCAAAACAACAGTTCCATTCTCTCCTGGTCGTATGGATGCGACGCAAGCTCAAACGGATATCGCTTCATTCAACTTATTGGAGCCCATGGGCGATGGATTCCGCAACTACTCGAAGACACGTTATACGCTTTCTACTGAAGAAATCTTTGTCGACAAAGCCCAATTATTAACCTTGACTGCTCCAGAAATGACAGTATTGACAGGTGGTTTGCGTGTTTTGAACACCAACTTTGATGGTTCGAAGCACGGTGTATTTACAACGAAAAAAGACGCGCTGACAAATGACTTCTTTGTGAATTTGCTTGAGATGGGAACAACATGGAAACCAACTGATGAAGCGAAAGAAGCATACGTAGGTAAGAATGAGAAAACGGGTGCAACTGTTGCGACAGCGACGCGGGCCGACTTGATTTTTGGTTCAAATTCTGAGCTACGCGCTTTAGCAGAGGTCTATGCAACGAAAGATGCGCAAACGAAGTTCGTGAAGGATTTCGTAGCGGCTTGGACGAAGGTGATGAATCTAGACCGATTCGATTTATTTTACAAATAGTTAGGGTTTGAATGAAAAGCCGGCTCATTGGGCCGGTTTTTTTTATTGCTTTGATTTCAATTTTTCATATTCCCGCTGTTCTAACGAACCTACTTCAATCACGTAGGCATTGACATATTGTATCCCTAATCCCAAACCCCAGCCCAACATTGGCCATATCGGCCAAGGAATATGATTCCATTTAGCTTCCCCTGGCATGGTCAAATACCAGATGACCCACAGAAAAGGAATTACGAGCCCATAGGCCCCCAAACTTCGTTTAAATTTAGCCCGCTTCCGTGCGATAGTCCACAATTGTACATCAGTACTTTCCATGATATTTCTTTTTTCGGTTTCATCATCCGGAGCATACAATAAAGTCAAATTTACACCCAAAACTTCCCCGATCGCATTCATTGAATATAAGCTCGGCTTGCCCTCATTGGCTTCCATCCGTTGGACAGTTCGCAGCGCGATGCCGCTCTTGTCCGAAAGTTCGTTTTGGGTTAATCCTTTCGAGGTGCGGATTTCCTTTAATTGTTCTCCAAAATTCATGGGCCAAAATTGAGTTTAATTTGACACATTACAAACGCCATGGATATGACTTGTTTGCGTCATCTTTTAAAATTCTCAATGGATTTATGGGAGCCATCGCAACCCGGTTTTTTCTTAGTCAATCCGCAGACACAATCCGTCAGCCCCTTGCCACGCAGAATGTATTTTTCGTTTTTTTCGATTCGAGCCAAACGCGTCTCAGCTTGTTTTCCCTCCGAAAAATGCATCACATAGGCCCGTTGCCTGCCGGGGGTTAAGGCACAGAAGGCCGATTTCAACTCCTCATTTTCCGACAGTTTTTGTGCTAATTCCGCTGGCCATGGCAATTCTTTTGCCTTCTCCGCCTTTAGTCCAAGTTTTTCTACTTCGATCGCCTCGAACACATAGGCGCGAATTATGCCTTCCTTTTCTTGAATTTCCGCGAGGGATCCAAATTTCATCCAACGACCGCTTTGTGTGTTTTCACCGGGTTTAATCAGCAATCCTACCTCATCTTGGAGCAAGCCCCCTTTGAAAAAATTGAGTGCAACTTGATCCTTCAAGGATGCGATACCCAGGATGTTTTTTGACCCAAACATATAAACAGGAATTCGCCATTTATAGGTCTCAATTAATAAGCAGTCCAATAAAATTTGGCGTAAATAAGACATCTCGCCCGACCATTTGTCGGCACTTTGTATCAATTCATCTACTTTGGAGTCTTTCATTTAGTAAGAAATGGCAAAAGATATACTTTCCTATGCAAAGAAAGAAAAAACCTATGAAATCTCGTATCCTCATTGCATTGCTTTTTGCTACTGGAAATTTGATTGCCCAATCCCAGCCCGACTTACAATCGCGATCGGTGGCGACCTTGAAAGTAAAAAACTTGACCTTCAAGGATCTAAACAAGAACAAGAAACTAGATCAATACGAGGATTGGCGCTTGCCCATTTCAGTGCGGGTCAATGATTTGATTTCCCAAATGACCCTCGAGGAAAAATTAGGTTTTATGTTGATCAGCACGACGCGTATGGGGGGCGACAATGTATTCGCTAACGGCGTTCAAGGCGGTGGCCCCAGACCTAAAATCACGGATGGATTTAATGAAGAAGATTTAGTTCAAAATACAAATATGTTTACCCGCAAGCCGCTGGGTGCACCGAATATGTCGGCTGCAGGTACGACGAAAGGGGTGACACAATTTCACCTACGCCATTTCATCTTACGGGCGAATGCCGAACCCGCCATTTTAGCGAGTTGGTCAAATAATTTACAGGCCCTTTGCGAAAGCACACGCTTAGGAATCCCGGCGATTGTCGCTTCGAATCCCCGGAATCACGTCACGACGGATGCATCCGTGGGCTTGAGCGTGGGCCTTACCTCCTTTTCAAAATGGCCGGGTGAATTGGGATTAGCCGCGATGCGTGATTTCGATTTAACGCGCAAATTTGCAGAGACCGCGGCGAGCGAATGGCGTGCGGTTGGATTGCGCAAAGGTTATATGTACATGGCGGATTTGGCGACAGAGCCTCGCTGGGGCCGTGTGGAGGGAACTTTTGGGGAAGATGCTGATTTAACTTCAAAAATGATTACCCAAATTGTGCTGGGTTTTCAGGGCAATAAATTGTCAAACAAATCTGTGGCCATGACCACGAAACACTTTCCTGGCGGTGGGCCACAAGAAGGAGGACAAGATTCGCACTTCGATTGGGGGAAATTTGCCCACTATCCAGGTGGTATGTTCGACTACCATGTGAAACCGTTTAAGGCGGCAATTGCGGCAGGCACTTCAGCGATTATGCCCTATTATTCCGCACCGAAAGGGAAGGAATTTGAGGCTGTAGGATTCTCGTTCAACAAGGCCATGATTGGCGATTTGTTACAAGATAAATTAGGCTTCCAGGGAATCATCAATTCAGACACAGGTCCGATCGAAATGATGCCTTGGGGTGTGGAAAAATTAAGTATTGAGGAACGTTACCAAAAAGCATTGCAAGCGGGTGTCGATATTTTTTCTGGGGCGGCGGACCCCATTACCTTGATTGACGTCGTACGCAAAGGTCTTGTTAAGGAAGAGCGCATCAACCAATCAGTAGCTAAATTATTGAAAGAAAAATTCGAATTAGGCTTGTTTGAAAACCCCTATGTGGACGTAGCGGAAGCATCGAAAATCGTGGGAAATAAAGATGCCGTTGCCGCAGCCGACTTAGCTTTACGCAAATCGATTGTCTTATTACGCAACGATGAAAAGCGCTTGCCACTGGCGAAAAAAACAAAAGTGTATTTCGAGACCTACTCCCAAGGGGGTCGAAACGGAGGCGAAGCTATGAAAGTAATCAAACCCAATTACCCAAGCTTAGAGTTCGTTTCAACAAAAGAAGAAGCCGACGTGGTATTATTGTGGTTGATTCCTTCGTCGGGCGGATTGTTTAGCTCACAAGGTGCAAAAATCGATTTGAATTTGTCAGCCAATCGCATCGATGTGAATCATGTGAATGAACTATTAAATTCAAAGCCAACGATCATTGCGATCAATTACACAAACCCGTGGGTCATCGAAGAAATTGACAAAGGCAAAGCAAAATCAATCATCGCAACCTTTGGTACAACCGCTGAAGCTTTATTGGACATCGTAAACGGAGCCTTCAATCCCACAGGCAAAATGCCATTCACAACACCGATCAATCAAGCAGCGGTAGAATCAAATAAATCAGATGTTCCTGGCCACATGGAAGGGGCAGGCTATGGTTTATTTGCGTTTGGACAAGGATTGTCCTACTAACAAAAAAGGGAGCTAACGAAAAGCTCCCTTTTTTTATAACTTATAATTCAACCCCACAGTACCGATAACATTTCCGTCGGTCAGCGTATAATTACCAAAGGCTTTGGCCTGAAAATGCTTATTAATATCATACGTAACCGTCTCGGCGACCCCTGTCAAATCCCCTACCGTCAAGTAATAGGCTTGTGTTAACAGACTCCATTTTTTGTAATGATAGTTCGTATTTCCGGAGACCAAGGTCACTTTAAAATCCGAATTACGCGCATTTCCATTTAATATGAATGAGCCCACATTCCATTTTTCATTCACTGGATAGATCATCGTTAATTCACGACCAAAGAAACTCGTTACTTCATAATCCTTCGTCATTTGAAATGCAGGGATGTGGATTCCGACGATCGCCTTAAATTTGCGATCAATAAATCGATACCGTGTAAAAAGCGCCACCGTCGTAGGCGTCATACTCTTCATACGCATCATGTACATCAATGATCCAGTCAATCTTTTTTTAGGATTCGTGCTCGCATTGATGATTAAATTAGGCTCCTTCGAGGTAAATGCAGGAATAAAAGAGAATCCTCCGCTACTTACTTCGATGCTTCCCGTTTGGGCATTAAGCGAAAAAGCGGCTAGAATAAGGCATAGTGCCAACAATTGTTTCATTTTGATACATTAGGGGATTAAAAACGATGCAAAAGTAAGTCTTTTCTTTCTGAAAACATCATTTGGCTTTTTAAGTTATGTTTTTATGCCAAAGTCTCCCATCAATATCGTCTGGTTCAAACGTGATCTACGCTTCACGGACCACGAACCTTTATACCGGGCGTTGGCATCTGATATTCCTACCTTATTGGTATATTTTTTCGAACCCTCTCTGATTGCTTACCCTGACAGCGATGTGCGGCATTGGCGATTCGTGCATGAATCATTAGTTGAAATGCAAGGGCGTTTAGAAGATCGAAACGGAATCCTGTACCTGTTTCATTCCGAAGTGATTCCCGTTTTTCAAGCACTCGCGAAAGCTTACGAAATTAAGTCGATTTTTTCCCATGAAGAAATCGGAAATGGACTAAGTTTTGAACGAGACAAAGTGGTCGCGGCCTTTTGTGCTAGTGAAAAAATTGCCTGGCGCGAAACATCTACGGGCGGAGTCGTCCGCCGCTTGAAATCACGTAAGGCCTGGCAGCAACACTGGGACAAAACGATGCGTAGTGAACCATTTTTTGTTAGGGAAAATCATTGGAATTTATTGAGTTTGGAAGCAGCCTTTTATGCGGCGCTGAGGGGGCCAGAACTACCTGTTGAATTCCGCATTCGAAATCCTATTTTCCAAGAGGGGGGCGAATATTGGGGCTGGAAATACATGAAGAGTTTCATCGAAACACGTCATACAACTTATAGTTCCTCCATCAGTAAACCAGAAGCTAGTCGGAGAGCCTGCAGCCGAATTTCTCCTTATTTAACCTACGGAAATATCAGCATGCGCATGGTCTACACCCACACGCATCAGCATTATAAAAGTGCTGCCAATAAACGCGCCCTCCAAAATTTCATCTCGCGTTTACATTGGCAAGGGCATTTTATGCAGAAATTTGAAGATGAATCTCGCATGGAATTTGAACCTGTGAATAAAGCATATCAGGCTCTAGTCAAGTACCGTGATCCTGCTTTGATTCAAGCATGGGAACAAGGGAAAACGGGCGTTCCTCTCATCGATGCATGTATGCGTTGTGTGGTGGCAACGGGCTACTTAAATTTTCGCATGCGCGCGATGGTTGTATCTTTTTTTGTGTTCAATCTATGGCAAGATTGGCGGGATTTGGCGCATTTTTTAGCGCGTCAATTTCTCGACTACGAGCCCGGCATCCATTATCCCCAAATACAGATGCAAGCTGGTCTGACGGGGATCAATACCATCCGAATCTATAACCCGATAAAGAATTCCTACGCCCACGACCCCGATGGAATTTTCATCAAAAAATGGGTTCCGGAATTAGCGCAAGTACCAGCGACCTTAATCCATGAACCATGGAAATTAAGTGACATGGAGCAAACCCTATATGGTGTGAAAATAGGCATGAATTATCCCTCACCCGTGGTCGATTTACTTGCGACACGAAGAAAGGCAGCGGACCTCGTATGGGCCATGCGAAAAACGCGGTCAGCTCGTAAAGAGAGTGGTCGAATCCTTGAAAAACACGTCAATAAATGAGCACATTTCTGATTTTTCCGCACCAACTTTTTGAAGAGACATTTGCTCAGCAAGCGGATATATTTTGCCTCGTCGAATCCGACTTGTTCTTCAAACAATATCGCTTCCACAAACAAAAATTGATTTTCCACCGAGCCAGCATGCGAGCCTTTGCAGACCGGTTGCGTGCCGGAGGAAAGACTGTGATATACATCGATTCACAAGATTTACGCGCCTCAGAAATAGCATTAGCTGCATCAATATCGGGGGAGATTACCTTATTTGACCCAAATGATTACTTGCTCGAACGGCGCCTTCGTCGGTCTACTGCTATCCGCCTTTTACCAAGCCCAAACTTCTTAAACACGGACACCCATTTACTTGGGAATCGCAAGCCCTATTACCAAACGACCTTTTACACCCAGCAGCGAAAAGACAGGTCCATATTAGTTGAAGCAGATGGAAAACCGCTGGGTGGCCAATGGACATATGACACGGAAAATCGCAAAAAAATTCCGAAAAATACCTTCATCCCAGCACCTTTTCCTGCATCCGAACCCAATGCGTATGTACTCGAAGCGATCGACTATGTTTCCCAACATTTTTCGGATAATCCTGGCTCCAGCGAAATGCCTTTTTCGGGAGCTTATTATCCTGTGACACACTTAGAAGCACAAAAAGCTTTAGAACAATTTTTACGTGAACGTATGCATGCATTTGGTGATTATGAGGATGCCATCAAAGCACAAGAAAAGACACTTTTTCACAGTATTTTAAGTCCATTGATCAATGCTGGTTTACTGAATCCGGCGGAGGTCCTCGAACGCATAGCAGCATCTGGAGGCCCAATCAATAGCGTGGAAGGCTTTATTAGACAGATCTTGGGATGGCGAGAATTTGTCCAGTTACTGTATCGCAGAATTGGAGTCCAACAACGCAACAGGAATTATTGGCAATTCACGAACGAAATGCCTGATGCATTTTACACCGCAACGACTGGCATAAGGCCCATCGACCAAACCATTCAAAAACTCCTAAAAACGGGCTATAATCACCACATCGAACGACTGATGATACTCGGAAATTTTATGTTATTGTGCGAAATTAAACCAGATGCAGTCTATCGCTGGTTCATGGAAATGTACATTGACGCCTATGACTGGGTAATGGTGCCGAATATTTATGGCATGTCGCAATTCAGCGATGGAGGATTGATGACAACGAAGCCCTACATATGCGGGTCGAATTACATCTTAAAAATGAGCGATTACCCAAAAGGCGAATGGCAGGCAATTTGGGATGGCTTGTTTTGGCGATTCCTTGATAAGCAGCGGGCAACCTTCCGCAAAAATCCCCGTTGGGCTATGCTCATCAGCACCTGGGATAAGATGCCTGTTGAAAAAAAGGAGAAGCACCTAACCCGTGCTCAGGAATATTTAAGCCAGCTTTTTGCTTAATTTATTCCAAAAAGAAAAAAAACTATTAAACTCTCCCACTAATCCTTCCGCTAGGCTTGGATACGTCTCTCGAATACCCTCAAAATGCACATTAATGGGATGGTCACGGAATATTCCTCGAACAGGTAAATCCATATATTCCCCGTAATAAATCTGTATCCTAGGAATATTAGCAGCCAAATCATAAATGAATTGCATCGTGCGCGGGGACATGGGGTGCTTCTTAAAATGACTCGGTTCTAGTACCAATATTCGATTCCCCTCTTCTCCCAGGTGAAAGGTCGGGTCAAGGGTATAATGGGTGTAAATAAAGGTAGGCACCCCTTCCATTAAATTGAGCGATTGGTTGATTGGTGGAGTAAAAACAAGCTCAGTTCTTACAGATTTTCTCAATGCTGATGGCACCCTAATCGAAGGCAATAGGTCATAGCCTACATCTAAAAAGGTCCCTCGCTGATCGCTACCCGTGTACTTATTGATATTTTCCTGATTTACATAATATGGCTTATTACTAAAAGTGCCGGCGCACCATTGCCAACTCAACGCATTGCTCGCTAAATCACCGTCTAATAAGTGATAATACAACCAGTCGGCTGGTTCCCGCCAATGATATTTTCCTATATTACATACGATGGAGGCAAGGTACATGCGCACGTGATTATGTAAGTAACCGTTGGCTGGGAAGTTGGCCAATTGCTCATCCAAAACCTGAATTTCGGTAGATGCTTTGAGTATCGCAGCGGGGATTCCATGATGCAATACACCTTCCTGCGGCTGGCGAATATCGTTGAAAATGGCGTCGCCAGTTTGAAACCAGGTGCGCGTATAGAACTCACGCCATGCTAATTCTTGAATGAATTTCTCGGCCTGATCCATGCTGATGCCGCGGTCTTTTAATCGAGCTACGACCTGTGGAACCGTAATAAATCCACGGGACAAATAAGGCGAAAGGTAGGAAACTCCCCCATTTAAAAAGTTACGGGAACGGGCATAGTATGCGGGATCGAACGCATCAATCCAAGCATAAACGGCTTCCAGGTTTGTCGGAAATTCCACTAGCGCTTGCTAATTTTATTCCTGCTGATGCAGCGTTGCAACGTACATTTGAAGCGCGGGTCGAATGAACCCCGTTTTTGCAGGTGTTTAGTACTGCGTCCCGACATCCTTTTTCTCCACATTTGGAAGCTGGAAAGCTTACTATTCGCGCGCATGAATTCGATGACCTCTTTTTCCATTAGGCCAAATTGGTATTCAATCGCCTCAAAAGGCGTACGATCTTCCCAGGCCATTTGAATGATGCGGTCGATATCCGCTTCGGAAAATTTATTTGCTACGTCTGCACTTTTCACCACAGTAAATAATTTGATCCCAATTCTTCTCCCATTTCTTGCGCCAGGCGAAGGGACGATTGCAAACGGGACACGTTTTGGTGGGTAAATGTTGCTTTTTAACACCTTGCATCAAAAAAGGGCTTGCCTAGTTGACAAACCCTTTTGCACTAAAAATGTTTCAAACTAAAACAACTTCTCTTGTGGAGGTGTTGCGCCGGCTAATCGAATATAAACCGTTGATTGACCCCGGTGATGTGTCTGGTGTTCAAAGCACTTATCAATTGCCTGACCACGAGTCATTTCGAAACGTCCAAATAACTTCACTGTCTCAGCTAATTTTGCTTCCGGTACATGTTGAATCGCTTGGATTGCAAAATCATACGCTGCCAAAACCTTCTCGGTTACCGTTGCTTTCACAACATCGTTCGACTTCTCCAAATCAGCCGCTGTCGGTTTTACATCCGTCGCAGAACCAACAAAACCATAGATTCCATCAC
>JACCDU011058066.1_pt1 | contig 16537 bp, 23 predicted proteins | sample 7446081 | NCBI WGS metagenome assembly JACCDU01 (sample SAMN15323447, study PRJNA562643) | freshwater metagenome | isolation source: river surface water | place: USA:Blue River Watershed | collected 2017-08-17
AATGAGGAAGTGGAAAACCACGAGTTGATAAGGTCCGCCATTGTAGAGCCATTCATCTAGAGAACCTGCCTCCCAGATGGGATAGAAATGAAGACCAATAGCATTAGAACTTGGAACAACAGCACCAGAGATGATGTTGTTTCCATACATAAGAGAACCGGCAACGGGTTCCCTAATACCATCAATATCTACAGGAGGTGCTGCAATAAATGCAACAATAAAGCAGATAGTTGCGGCAAGGAGAGTTGGAACCATAAGAGTTCCAAACCAACCGACATAAAGACGATTATCGGTTGAAGTCACCCAGTTACAGAATTGTTCCCAGGTGTTTTCGCCAGAACGGCGTGTAGCAATTGTAGCAGTCATTTTTTTTCTTTAAAGGGTAAGTAAAATTCCAGGGGGAACTGGATGGTTACGATATTTCCCACAACACCCTCCATTGTGGGTATGAGAGACTGTGTTTAACCTCCCCATAGGTCTCGGTTAGGTAGAGGACAACATTAAGAACTTGTTACATTTCTTAACTTGTTGATGTATTTATTGTAACATTATTAGGAAATCCTGTCAATAGGTCCAATTACCTAAGTGTCACTTCTTGACTAGAGTGACTGGAGGAAGACATGCAACAAGTTCAGGGAACCTAACATCATCAAATTTTACATTCATCTTTTCTAGTCGATTGCACATCAAAGCAGTATTGGCAGCATTCTCAAATACTGCACGTTTGCGAATACTCGATTGAACTTCATAACAATCCTTTTGTCCACCAAGAGGAATAGAAATACCAATACTCCCCTGAACACCATATTGATTATTCCAAGGACTGGTTTCTAGAGTTTGAACAGCACCATTAATAGTTGGACCTTGGCAAGATGATGAATTAATAGAAACAGAAGACTGTGAAGGTGCTACATTAATCCAATCAGGATAATAAACAGTTCCTTGATTAACCAATGTGTTTGTAGATCCACCTAGACTGTTGGTAGTAGTTTGATTTGCAGATCCACCAGTAGAAGTCGAAGTAGAAGATCCACCAGTCAAATTATTAGTATTATTGTTTCGATTGTTATTCCTGTTGATATTAGTGTTGGTGTTATTATTTGTATTAGTACTTGTATTAGTGACTTGATTTCTACCATTGTCCCGATTCCTATCATCATCAGCATATGCGGGAAGCAGAGTGCCGACAATCATTAAAGTCGCAATAGTAGGACCAAAAAGTTTCATGGTTTAAGAAAGACTTCAAAATGTCCTTCATATGATAGCACAGTAAAATCGTTTGTCAACCCCATCAATCAACAATAATATTCACTAATCTTATCCAAGACTCGATTAAGATACTTGTGAGCAAGACCCTTTGGATCAGAAGTCCAAGATGCATTTTCTTTATATAACTCATTCTTCAACTTTAAAACTTCTGTATTAATAATATCTTTTGTAAGTTGACCTCTTGGCATAATATAATAAAAACTCTGCCTCTTATTTAGAGACAGAGTTTATTAACAATTTAATTTTTAATATTATGAATTTCTCTTAGTTTTATTTTGAATTACAATAAATTTATCTTTTGGTAGGGTGCCCGCAATTTTGACTTCTAGTTCATCATCATTAGACCAGGCACCAGATTCAATCAATTGCTGAAGGGCAATAGAAAATTGCCCTAGCATATCATTAGAATGATTCACCATACTCCGGGAATTACCTGACCAGTAGTGAAGTATGTTCCAACTGCCACTACAAACCCAAGCATCGCAAGTCTTCCATTCCACTTTTCAGCGGTTTCAGTAAAGATTTTTTCCATTTTTTTCTCCTCAGTAAGTTTCGGAAAGTTGATTAATAGAATGTGCAAGAAGCACAAAGAATGCTACACTGGTAAGTGTAAAAATTACTTCAGTCATCAGAAGATTCCGAAGAAGAACTTACCAGTGATAGAATAAGAAATAAACCCAGCAATAATACCGGCCATAGCCCATCTACCATTAGTCCTTTCCTTAATTTCTGACGGTGAATACATTCCGTAATTTTCATAATACATTTGTGGTTCTTTAGCAAACATATTCATTTGCCCACGCTCATTGGTTGTTACAGTCATTTTCGTTTTATTACGAAACATTACAATATTATATAGGAAATGTAAAGTTTTGTCAAGTCCTATTTATTTTCCCATCCTGGAGGTAATGTACCAAAATAAGGATCATAATCAAATACAGAATTCCAATCACTTATATTACTCGAATCATTTCTCCAAAAATTCCAAAGTCCTTCATAACTTGATTTATGAAACACATCAACATGCTCATTATGAATGGAAGATCCCAATTCAATCTTATAAAGAAATAAAGGAATTGCAAAAGTATTACCAGAATTATAAATCAAGTCATCGGCAACTGCTCTTGGTTTAACTCCATTATCCAACTTATACTTATCTCCACGCACATGAAGATTGATGAGTTTCTGTGCATGATGCCGAGTAATCAAATAACATGCAGTTGAAAAATCATTTACAAACCTACGATGCATTTTAACATGAACTTGTGCAGGATTAATAATTGCAAGTTGAACTACATCATAATCATAAGAAACCTTACAAAAGAAATCCTTCCAAGTAAATCCCCAATACTTCACAGTATCAAGATCACAATCATCCTCCATAATCAGAGCACAAGGAGAATCAGAGTTCTCTAAGAAGTGCTTGAGTGCCTTCAGATGTGATGTTACACAACCTACCTCACCAGAAGACATCATATCAGGATAGCGTCCTTTGAGGATGTCTCCGAGGTCTCTACCATCTCTACCATCATAGGCAGAAATACGAGTATAATCTTCAATCTCCCAATACTTAAATTGTCTCTCCATATACTCTGCTCTTTCTGGTTGTTCATCCAGATTGAGATAATAGATGGGAGGAAGACCCTTGAGTTTATAGACCGCTTTATTTTTGTCCATGAACACGTTTTTTGTAATAATTTTGATTTAGAATATAATTTTTTAATTCTTCTGATTTCATTTTTTGGATTTTTTCCCATTCATGATTATTGGTTTGCATATGGGGGTTATTGATCCAAGAGTTCTCAGTTCTCTTATGCTCTAAATGATAAACCATAGAATCAACTCTAGATACATTATAACCTAAAGTTGCGAATCTGTAAAATCGTTCAACATCTTCTGGGGCATAGGCAACAAAATTTTCATTCTCCATCCCACCATCAATATAGACTTGGCGATTAAAAAATTGAACAAATCCATACTGCGACATAAAAATTTTAGATTTTGTTTCTAAAATTTTAAAATCAAAGTCATGATTCAAAAAATCAGATACAAGTTCATCATCAGCAAATATTTGTTTCTGATAATATCCATACCCATAAGGATAAACTACATCACATTCTTTACTTAGAATTAAATTATATGCAGAGACATAAGATTCTATAGGAAGTAAAATATCACAGTCATAATTAACAACTACAGAGGTAGTTGTCATCATTAACATATCATTCAAAACTCTTTGCCTATGAAATGCAGGCAAATCAGATTGTTCAAATATATGAGTAAGAGATGAAATATCATTCTCAAGATATTCTTCTATTTGTGGTAAAGCATCTTTTTCAAAGATTGATTGACTATCAACTTCATGAACAATAATGTTTGTATCAAAATTAGACATTAAGAAGCATAATGTAGTAATTACATTCCTAAGTCTATCGTCAGATTCAATTCTAACTGGGATAATAAAAGTTGCATCTTTAAGATTAATTTTCATCTGGATATTTCCTATTATTCTTATGTTTTTGAATTACATATTCATACTCACTTCTATTAACCAACCAACCACCTTCTGGATGATTAATTTGCATATCATATTGTATTCCACCACTACTCATACGATTAGAATGCTCTCTATTAGCGGTTAGTATATCACCTATAATATAAGGCATACCATATTCATACCTAAGTCTATGGTAAAATTCAGTATCTATTAAAAGATTTAAATTTTCATCGGTATATAATTTGTATTCATTGAGAATAGAAAACGCAGATGGATTTCCCATAAGATTTCTACCTTCCAAAAGCATATCAGTCCATTTAGGAATCAAAGGTCGAAAAAAATTTACTTCATCTTCTGTATGAATAAATCCATTCATTAACCATTTTCTATCTGATGTATCAAAAGCAGTTTTAATTTTTTCTAGTGCTTTGTTGTCAAAGAAAAAATCGTCTTGATAGATGAGTTTGATAATTCTACCAGTGGCAAATTCCAACGCACAGTTAGTATTGGGACCAAGATTTCCAATACCATTTTCATTTTTTACATAAATTATTTCAAACTCTTCACTACTGATTTCACAGAAATTATAAATTTCTTTATCTTTACTGTGATCCGAAATTACGATATTAAAATCATCAAAGGTTTGAGATCTAAGAGTATCAAATAATTTTTTTAAATATCTAACTCCATCACCATTATATTCATAAGTAGGAATACATATAGAAAATTCTGACATTAGATTTTCATCCACCTCTCAGGAATAATATCTGACGTATTATGTGATGCAGTATATCCAGAATCACCAAACCATTTAGAAGGCCCTATAACTTTATTAGATCCAGATAACCAAGCACCCCACCAACTAAAAGTACTATTTGCAATAATATGATGAGTACACATACTCATTAAGCACAAATCAATTAAATTCCACTCATTCTCGGAGAAAATAAATCGATCATCCTTAAACAAATCTTGATTTTTACACCAATTAATATCATCTGAAAAAATCATTACTTGAATATTTGAATTAAATTGTTCGAGTGCTTTTTGATAGTACTCCAAAGAACATGGGGGATGATCATCTGATTTTTCAACAAAATCAGTTCTCCGAATATGAAGTGAAATCAGTTCATTAAAATCAAATGCTTCTTTGCATGGATCAAGTATTTCAGATTTAAAAGTAAAATCTTCTCTTATACTATCGGAGATATGAGAAAAATATTTTTCTGTTTGAAAATATCCATATAGATTTACATTATCTGTACAATTATCAACGTAGTCTTGATCATAGTTAAATTGAGTTTCCTGATAATAATTGGCAGGAAGAATTTTTCTTTTATTTAAATTAGGCAAATTAAATGCCTCAAATAACTGATGATCATTCCATTGATCTTTAAATTCAGATCCGGGTATACAAAAATTATATCCCTTTAAGTTAGCAATTCCTCTAAGTGCTGCATATTGAAACATTTGATTTCCAAGTCGTCCATGACGGCCAAGATGATTAAATCCTATCATAAGAACTTCAAAATATTATTTACACGATTAATAAAAGTGTGATTATCTCTCACAAACATCATAGCATCTTTCATATTAATTGTCCGATTCTGTTCGGCATTTAATAAATTCTGATACAATGTCTGGGGAGTTCCACCAAAAACTACATAATCCCCCAATGCTCTTTTAACATATGGAGAATTGGTTCCAGTAATTCTACCATAACTTATATTTTTCCACATTCTACATGGAATATATCCACATTCCAAATGCCAATCACTTCTAAAATCTGGACATAAAAATGAGTCTCGTATCAATTGAATATTTTCTTCATGACTTACATGTTGTGTAAAAACTTTAAATTCTACACCAAAATCACGATCTAACAAAGTTGCAAATTCTTCTGCCCACCAAGGACCTTGCTCATAAAGCATTGCAACGTAATTTAGAGTTTTTCTTGAAGGATTAAATGGCACATATCCATCAATATCAATCTCATGAGGAAGCAAATCAGTTCCCCAAGATTGATAAAGAGTTCTAGTATTTTTATCCCAATATGCAAGATCTTCAACCTTTTCATGAACTTCCTCTCTGGGAAGATAATTACCAAGATTCAAAATATTTTCAAAAGGAATACCAGAGCAAGTTAATTTTTCATTATCAACATGATGTGCAATATACTTACAATTTACCAATCTTGGCATATCGCCACTAACAGATCCTTCAACAAAAAAGACTGCATCTGAAAAATCAATTGAACTCAAATCATCTCTACTATCTACCCAATAAGTTTCATATCCAAGATATTTGAATGCCTTATTGTATGAACTATGAATATAACTATGAGTTGATTCGTGGAGTTTGTGACCCCAAATTATAAATTTAGTCATGAATTTCTATCCCAGGAGGAAGTCTACAATGAAATGCGAATGGAACAATATTTTGATTTTCAGGAACTGAACTCTCATAAGAAAATTTTGCGGCAAGTTCAACAGGAGCAAATTTGCATCCTTGTTCAATAAAGAGATGGCGATTATGAACACATATATTACCATCCTCTGCAAAATTATTAGCATTAAAATGCTTATAAAAATCTCCAGTTGTACAATCAAATGGAATATCTACTTTTAAAGGTACTTCTAAGAGTTTTTTACTTCTTAATGAGACTCCGCCATTGCCAACTCTAATATGTTCACCAAATGGAGTCACATAAGAATTTTCTGACCAAGCCCATGGAGCACCAATATAATCATATTCTAAGAATTCATCAGTCCACATTGATGGATTGATAATAAATCCATGATCTTGAATATTCATAACAAACTCAGTATTGACATGATTATGCAATTCATAAATCATATACTTACTATAAGTATTAATATCTGATATATTATAGATCATTTCTTCAAATTCTATTTCAGGATTATCAGAATGATACTTATCAATATTTTCTTTTGTAGTTACTAACTTTATTTTACCAAATTTAATTTCATTAATACTCGTATATATTGCTTTTATTGTATTTTCAATTCTATGAGTATTATCAATGGCAAGGAGAGTTACATTTGGTATATTGATCATGCTTTATACTTTTCAATTACTGTTTTTATATGATCGATCATGGAACTATTAATAGTTGGAGAACATCCTAAGAAAAAGACTTTATTTAATACTTGATTTGCATTTGGATATTTACTTGCATCATCAAGATCCTTATAACCAGGATGGAGAAGAATATTTCCAGCAAAATAATTTCGTGTTTGAACTTTATTCTTTTCCAAATGTGCGACTAAAGTTTCTTTTAGTTTTTTAGTTTCACATATAATAGGAACGCCAAACCAACTAGTTTCTGCTCCTGGTCGTTCTCCTACTACCCTTACACCCGAAATAGTTTCAAGAATATTTCCAATTGCTTCTTTATTCTCTCTACGAATACGATGAATATCTTCAAATTTAGTAAGTTGAACAGATCCAAGACCACCTTGAAGATCAAGAGGTTTTAAATTATATCCCATATTGGAGAAAATATACTTATGGTCAACAATTCCATCATAACCTTCCAACCATTTATCAAATCTCTTACCACATGTTCCACATGAAAGAAGATTTTGTTGTCCAACACAATAACAGTCACGGCCCCACCAAGCAAAACTACGAGCAAGATCTACAACTTCTTTAATATTGGACGAAACCATTCCACCTTCTACAGTACAAATATGGTGTGCTGGATAAAAAGAACAAGAAGCAGCAACTGCAACGTCAGTCAAATAGTTACCTTTCCACTTACTACCAAGACTATCACAATTATCAGCAATCAAGTGAACATTTTTAGACTTACAGATGTCAACAAGTCTATCAATATCATAGGGATTTCCAAGAACAGGAGAAGAAATTACTGCTACGGTTCTAGAACAAATTTTTTCTTCTACTTGATTCAGATCCCAATTTAAATCAAACCAGTCAATATCAACAAAGATTGGTTTTAATCCATTTTGAACGATAGGAGCAACTGTAGTAGCAAATCCACATGCACAGACAATAATTTCATCACCATCTTTCCATCCAAAATGTTTCTTAAGTGCTGCAATCATTACAAGATTAGCAGAACTACCAGAGTTTACCATTACTGAATGCTCAAATCCAAATTTTTTGGAAAATTGCTTTTCAAACTTATGAACTTTCTCTCCAGAAGATAACCATTTTCCTTTAAGAATTGAATGAATCATTTCAACAATTTCTTCATCATCCCAATAGGGACCAGAATAATAAACTGAATCAGTTTCTGGATTAAAATTTTTTTTATTTGCTAGAAAAGGGAAGATATCACTATCAATTTCTTTTGTGGACTTAATAAAATTATCAATCAGTTGGTACATAGTTGTTCAATTCCAATATCAAGTGAAATACTTGGTTTAAAATTTAATTTATTTAATTTCTCAACATTTAAAGAGAAATTTTTTGCCTGAGTTTTTGAATAAAATTCTGGAGTTTCTACAGATATAATTTTACTTTTACAATCTGAAAATTTATCAACTGCTAATTGAATTATATCACGAAAGTATCGTGGTTGTCCAGTAGCAATATTATATATTTGATTTTTAGATCCATTATCCATAATACATTTAATAGCCCTAGAAACATCATTTACATGCATATAATCACGAAAAACAAGTCCACCTTCATAAAGTTGAATATCTTCATTATTTTTTAATTTGTTTATTAAAAATGCCAGAACATTCTTTTTTGGAGATACTGTTTTATCAGTTCCATACACATTGGCAAGACGAAAGATACGATACTTACATCCAAAAGTTTCACAGAATGAAATTAATAATTGTTCTGCTGTGCGTTTCGTAATTGAATAAAATCCTCTAGGATCTGGAAGATCAGTTTCCTTTGCATCTAGTACATCTAATCCATAAACAAATCCAGAACTCACAAAATTAAATATAATATCTTCACTTTTACAGTACTGAAGTACTTCCATGAGAAGATTTAAATTAGTATTAATATCTACATGAAGATCTTCAAATACATTATAATTTGTAGTTGTACTAATAAAATAAAGAATATCTTTGGATTGTGGTTCTCTAGAATCTCTGGGAATTTTTATAATCTGATCAGAAAAAAGATTACAAAAAGAACCTCCAATAAAACCTGTCCCACCATATACTGAAATCATAATCAATAATACTTACTATATCTAAAAATTTTATTTTCCCTATAATCAAAATTATAATCCCATCTCATAGGGTCTCCAAATTCATTATTCCATTTTTTATTAAAATATTCTTCAGTGGTTACAATATAACTTGCAAGGTATTTTTTATGTTCTTCTGGAGTAATATTTCTACTAGTTCCGGAAGATATGTGTGTGATATTAAGACCAGAAAATAATGCCTTTTTAATATCCAATCTACCACAGCGCAATTCATAATCATTATCTTCATAATTGCATGGATACATATTTTCATCAAAAAGTCCAACTTTTTTAAGAGTGGATTTATTAATTCCAAATAATGCATATTTGGTACAACTCTCATCGTGGAATACAATATCATATTCATTTAAACAATCCACCATCTGCTCAAGAGATCCAGCAGAAAAGACAATATCATCATCGGATTTAATAAAAAATTCAGCATATGGATATGATTTAAAATGATAGTTCCAACTAGATGGACATCCCAAATTTGTTGGATGAAAACTAATATCAACTTTTTCTATCAAATTTTTATCAATTTCAATATCACAAAAATTCTTTACATCCATAAAAAAATTAACATTTTCACTATTAATTACAATAGATAAAGTTTCTATGGGATAATCAATTGATTTAATCAAATTCTTCAAATTAGTAAATGAATTTAAAGTTTGAGTTCCCAATACTGGTATTTTTTTAATCATACTTTTCACACTCTATAAAAGTTTTTCCTTTTAAATCTTTTTGAGATAAGATGGGATCTCCATCTACCCCCCATTCAATCTTTAAATCCACATCATTCCAAATCAAAGTTCTATCATATTCTAGATAGTAATAATCAGTTACTTTATATTGTACTTCAGCAAAATCTGTAAGGGTATAAAATCCATGAGCAAATCCAGGAGGAACCCATAGATGTAAATTATTTTCAGATAATTTAATTCCAAACCATTTTCCAAATGTTGGGGATGATTTTCTCAGATCAACAATCACATCAAAAACTGCACCAGAGATGCAACGAACAAGTTTACCCTGCACATGCTCAATTTGATAATGAAGTCCCCTCAAAACTCCTTTAGAAGATTTTGAATGATTATCTTGAACAAAATTACTTTCACCAGTAATTTTTTCAAATTCCCTCAATTTAAAAGATTCAATAAAGAACCCACGATCATCCTCAAACTTTTCGTTTGTAATGATGTAAGAATCCTTAAGATTAGTTTCTATTGATTTCATACCATTCAATTGTTTTGTCAAGTCCTTGTTCTATAGAAAATCTTGGAGACCATTTTAATTCATGACGAATCTTGGTAATATCTGTCGAATAACGACGATCATGTCCAGGTCTATCCTCCACATATTCTATCATACTTTCCTCCATATTCATACGGTCAAGAATCATTCTAACCAAATCAATATTCTTAATTTCACATTCACCACCAATATTATACTTTCTACCTATTCTACCACGTTTCCAGACCTCTACAAGCGCCTCACAATGATCTTGGACATACAACCAATCACGAACTTGCTTTCCATCACCATAGATAGGAACCTTCATACCATTCATCAAATTTGTAATAGTCTTTGAGATCATCTTTTCAACATCTTGTCTAGGTCCATAGTTATTAGAGCAGTTTGTAATAATTGTCGGCAAACCATAGGTAGTATGATATGCCATCACAAAATGATCACTTGCCGCTTTAGATGCTGAATATGGATTTCTTGGGTTATAGTTTGATAATTCAGTAAAATGTCCTTCTTCTATAGATCCATAAACTTCATCAGTTGAAATATGCATGAATCTTTCAACTTTATATTTGACAGATAGATTTAGAAGATTTACTGTTCCATTAATATTTGTATGAAGAAATTGAGAGCAATCTTTGATTGAATTGTCTACATGACTTTCAGCAGCAAGGTGAAAGATTGTTTTTGGTTTATGCTTTTTAAAGATATATTCACAATTATGCTCATCAGCAATATCAGTAGCATACAACTTTAGTCCATCTGGAACATTATTTCTATCTGCAACATAAGTTAACTTATCAATACATACAATTTCTTCATCTACAGTTTTAATTAGATGATGAAGAAGATTGCTGCCAATAAATCCTGCACCTCCAGTAACCAATATTGTCATTTTCTTTCCTCACAAATAGTATTCAAATACTTACCATATCCACTTTTTAATAATGGTTCTGCAAGTTTTTTAAGTTGTATATTATCTATCCATTGATTGCGATAGGCAATTTCTTCTGGACAAGAAATTTTGTAAGATTGAACTTTCTCAACAGTGGAAATAAAATTAGATGCCATCAATAATGAATCAAATGTTCCAGCATCAATCCAAGTAATTCCTCTATTCAATTGCCTCACTTTTAAATCATCATTTTCCAGATATATGTTGTGGAGTGAAGTAATTTCAACCTCACCTCTAGCAGATGGAATCACTTTCTTTGCATACTTAGATGCTTTATTATCATAAAAATAAACTCCAATGACTGCACGATTTGACTTTGGATTTTCCGGTTTTTCTTCAATCGATATGACTTTATTACCATCAAATTCAACTACACCAAATCTTTCTGGATCAGTTACTGGATATGCAAGGACAGTTGCACCTTCACCATCACAGCAATCCCTAAGAATATTTTCAAGATAATTTCCATAAAGAATATTATCACCAAGAATCAAACAAACATTATCTTCACCAATAAATTTTTCACCAATAATTAATGCTTCCGCAATACCATTTGGTTCTTCTTGAATTTTATATCTTAAATCAATCCCCCACTGAGACCCATCTCCAAGAAGTTCTTGAAATTGATCAACATATTCCGGATTAGTAATAATTAAAATATCCCTAATTCCAGCAAGCATTAGAGTACTAATTGGATAATAAATCAAAGGTTTATCATAAACATTCATTAATTGCTTAGATACAACCTTAGAAGATGGGTATAATCTGGTTCCTTGACCACCAGCAAGAATAATTCCCTTATACATATAAATTATTTCTTTCAGAATATTCTTCAAATTCTTTTAAACATTCATCATAAGTTTGAAGATTTCCTTCTCGATCTTGATAAGTCCATCCAGAGTAAAGATTTTGACCGGATGCCCAATAACCATCAGAAACATTATGTCTTGCCCAATACTTGGGTGCGATAATATTTTCAATAGTATCACTAGTAAATACTGCAAAAAATGGAAAGGTAGAATTTGATAAAATTACATGCTTTGCATTTTTAATTATAGCATAATCTTTATCCACAGTAAAATGGTATGCTGGAATTTCTGGAAGCATATCTTGAGATGCCTTTATATCGTCAGTAATGACAACAAATTCCATATTTGGATTAATTTTAGTCATATTGTTCATGGCATCAATCCAATATTTTCTTTCCAAATACAATTCACGAAATCCTACATATTCCCCCCCACGAAAATTTAATACACAGACATTATCGTCAGTGTATTCATAAGTATCATATTCAGATTTAACTTTTAACCATTCTTTTACTAGATCTTTATTGTGTATAAAATATTTCTGATCTTGCATATTTCCAAAAATTATTGTATTGTCAGAAACATTAACTAAATTTTCATCATATTTTGAAATATAACATCCATAAGTCATGTCATGTACACAGGTTTCCAATTTCAATCTTTTATCTATTTCATAATAAATTTGCAAATTATCTGGAACTAGAAATCCCATATCAAGATTCATCCAGTAAAATCCATTCTGATTGTATCTTTTATCACCAATCCACCCAGTATCTTTAATACCAAACTCTAATCCTCTATCATGAGCAATAGATCTTGTAGTTACATAACAGAATAGTTGATTGCCAATACCCTGTCCATTAAGAATCTCAGTTGCTAACATTTTTAATCAAATAAGAATATTTTTCTAAATTATCAAGAATATATTTTGGGTAAGTGTCGTCAATTTGAACAACTTCATATCTACATCCACCACGACCCAATGGATCCAAATTTAATTTTAATCTATCTTCAACCAATGATCTAACACTTTCATTATTATGTTCTTGATGTGGTCCGGAATGTAATTTTTGAACGAATCTTTCCTTTGGAGTGGAAGAATTTAGACTTCCAACATAAGTCCAATGCCATCCACCTGGAAAAATTCTAATATTTTTTTCCGAATCATTACTCTGCCTAATTTGCGTAAATGTATATTTTTTTAAATACTCAAATTTAAACAATTTAGTTCCTATCCATCTCGGATAATCTTCATAATCAAAATCAGGAGTCTGAGATCTAAAGACTCCTGTTTTTTCAATCATATTAAAATATCCCATACAATATTCTTGTGCAAAATTATAAATTGCATCTCCATCATAGTATTCATTTAAATTTTCAATAGCATCTGGATTTGGAATTTCATCCAAATCACTCCAAATAATTATATCATCATCAGAACAAATACCATTTAAAAAATCTTTAATGCTATCTTTTTGATATGCATCCATCTGAAATGATGGAACTTGTGTGTTATATTTTAATCCGCTAGAATTTAATTGTTCTGAATTTGGAACAGAAATTACATTATAAATTATTTTATCTTTGAATTTTGAAAATCTTTCAGAATTTTCTGCATAATATAAAGGTTTATCAAAACATGAAAAAGTTTTAGTAGACTCGTTAATTACAAAATAATCTACAAATGGGTAGAGAATATTTAACCTAATTTCTAATAAATCCAATTCATTACAAAACATGAATACATCAAATATTTTCATAGTTATTAATTAATTTTTTCTATAAGGTCTTTAGTTCACATTATATATAGAAGTCTCTCAATTAAAAATTTTTTGTATTTTCAATTATTTTTTTTATTTAATTACTCTTTACTATTTTTTTATTTCTAAAAATTACCATTAATAGTATATCATTTTTATCTTTTAATTCCCCAAAAATATAAATCACAATGATTTTCTTCTACTTCAAATTCATACTGCTCAAACAAATTATCAACATCTAAACAAGCACGTATGTCTTCTTCGGTCAAATTCTTATAATATTCATTATCCCAATTTTCACATTTAACATTGGGCATTGTCTTCCAATTTTTATTTTTATTCTTCGAATAATTTTCTAATGACTTTACTCCATGAACTGGTCTTCCTGTTGTAGCACAAGTAAATAAAAATAATCCCCCAGATTTTAAAATTCTTACAGCATTTTTAATACTTTCTTTATAAAATGGATTGTGTTCCCAACATTCACATGAAATAATTGTATCATAAAATTGATCGGGAGCATCATAATCTTGGGCAGCACATACAATATCTACACCATCACCTGGACATAAATCCAATCCATAAAAGTCACATTCGTCAAAAAGAAATTTTTCATTCCCATTTACATCAAATGATCCTATGTCTAAAACTTTTGAATTTTTAAAATAATTTGGAAATTTTTTCTTCACCTTTTGACAAAAAATCCACTGTTCAGTATGTGCCATATAATTTCGAATAAAAAAATTTTACTATTAACAAAATATATATTATCTACAATGTATAATATTTAATGTAAGACCTAAAAATGTATTCCATTACAAAACAAAAAAGAATCAACTGTTTTCATTTAAACTTCTCCATATAATTACATGACCACAAACTATACATCAGTCTTTCTGTAAAATAAGATTCCAAAGATAATTTGTGATGTGATACAAATAAATTAATTTTTTTGTACAAATTTTTTGAATATTTTAAAATACATTCTTTAGGTACAACATAATTTCCTCCAGGAGCAAATCTTATAAAATCGGGATAGTAATCATTTTCAAACAATAAATCTAAAAATTCATTATAAGTTTTTGCATATTTTGATGGAAATTTATCCGCATACCAATTATTATTAGGTTCAACATATCCATTATCATTTACTTTTAAATGAGTTGATGGATGATATAATTCTATAGGAAAAAAATAATCGACATCTAAAGATTTTATAAAATTTTCTTCAGTTGTATGTCCTCTATCTATTAAATTACCTTTTATAAAAATTACAGTATCCGATAGATTTTCATAATTTTCAACTATATGTGTAAACCAACTAAAAATTGCCGACCCAACATTTTCAATTTTTTTGTATCTACATGAAAAATCATCTAAATTCAATACATTAACTTCACTCTTATCATAAACATAAACATTATTTTCATTAAAATGTTTATTGTCATTTATAATTTTTTTAATTTTAGTTATGTCATTGTCATGAATAGAAATGACTAATTCTTTTGTTTTCATTTTTTAAATTTGAATAATTTTTATTTAAATATGTACAATCATATCTGAATTATAATCAATCTATCGTCATAATTACCATAATCACAGACATATGATGTTTCTTTTAAATGATCTGGTACATTATTGTAAATAAGATTTGGATCATATGAAATATCCTCAATTACAATAACACCACCAGTATTCATTTTTGGCAAATATAGTTCAAGAAGTTTAACATGACTTTCAAGAGTGTGTGGTCCATCATCTATTAGTATATCAATTTTTTCAATCTTATTACAAATATTTTCACTATAAGCATCCCCTATAATATACTCAACATTTTTTGCAGATGTCCATTCTTCATTAATTGGAACGGAATGAACATTTTTATCATGCAAGTTATCAAGTCCATATATTTTTGATTCTTTAGAAAAATATTCAGACCACAATTTAAGAGATGCTCCACTCCTAACACCTATTTCAACTAATGTTATTTCCTTTTCCCTATATTTTTTGAAATTTTCCTCATAATATTCATCAATATAAGACTTTGGTTCTCCTTTATCTGTACCATAATTTGGATTAATTTTAAGATTAACATCATCCCATACATTTAAATGATATTCTTCCAGAATTTGTTTAAGAGTTTTTTTCATTTTCTTTGTACCATTTATATTGTATGTATTATACCAAAAAAGGAGAGTTTATACAACTCTCCTCTAGGTCTTTCAGGCTCGCCACCAATTCTTTAACTGGAAATTGGAAACCAGGCGGCAGTTATTCCCCACCCGCACCACTTGCTTTTGAGAAAAGCAAGAAAACAATAGGGTCATATTGACTCCACCACTTGATTTTAGGAAACCAAGAAAAGTTGGGTTAACTTTGATATCTCGGTAATACCAAAGAATGCGATTAAAAATAACACATCCCAAAGTTTGAGTTTGATGGCAAAAGGAATGCCGAGTAGTCCACCGATAAACTTTATCATCAAACCATTTTTGAAATCTCCCCATAACATGATTTGATAACCAAGTAGAAGGAGAAAGTTCCCGATGTATCTCAGGATACTTGTGTTAGACATAAGGGGTTTGCTCCCGACCAGTGCTGTTATAGACCATCCGTGTCTTCTTCATCGTCTCTCACATAACAAGGAACTCTGTCTGGATCTAACCATCTGCAATATTGATGATCTTCCATTGCAGTAGAACATTGTAGAACATTATCAAAAAGATAAATGTCATTCCAGCGTTTGGTATAGTAATTTTGCTTTTGCAAACGATAATCGGGTTTGCCGTTTATCTCAAG
>JACCDU010036832.1_pt1 | contig 16530 bp, 18 predicted proteins | sample 7446081 | NCBI WGS metagenome assembly JACCDU01 (sample SAMN15323447, study PRJNA562643) | freshwater metagenome | isolation source: river surface water | place: USA:Blue River Watershed | collected 2017-08-17
AGGCCTAGAGCAATGCCTCTATATGGGCAACCTAGACGCCTTGCGTGACTGGGGCCATGCCAAAGACTATGTGCGCATGCAGTGGATGATGTTGCAGCAGCCCCAAGCCGACGACTTTGTCATTGCCACAGGCGTGCAATACAGCGTGCGTCAGTTCATCCAATGGAGCGCCGAAGAGCTGGGCGTCACCCTCAAGTTCTCGGGTGAGGGCGTCAACGAAACCGCCACCGTGGCCGCCATCAAGGGCGACAAAGCTCCAGGCCTCAAGGTGGGCGATGTGGTGGTCAAGATCGACCCCCGTTACTTCCGCCCCACCGAGGTGGAAACTTTGTTGGGTGACCCATCCAAAGCTAAAGCCAAGCTGGGCTGGACACCCGAAATCACCGTGCAGCAAATGTGCGCTGAGATGGTGGCTACAGATTTAGAAGAAGCCAGAAAGCATGCGTTGCTCAAGAAGCATGGTTACAACCTCAATGTGAGTGTTGAGTAAACGGGCGTTGATAAATAGTCTTATTGCCTGTATTTGCGTGCTCATGATGAAGCCTGATCAGTGTCTGAAATAAAACCATCAAACGTCCCTCACCACATTGCCATCATCATGGATGGCAATGGCCGTTGGGCCCAAAAGCGGCACATGCCTCGCGCTGTTGGCCATGCCAAAGGTGCGGCGGGCGTCAAAGCATTGGTCGAGCATTGCGCCAAGCTTGGAGTGAAGTACCTAACCTTGTTTGCATTTAGCACCGAAAATTGGCAACGCCCCGCAGAGGAGGTCTCCACTCTCATGGGCTTGTTTGTGCAGTACCTTGAAAAAGAAATGGGCGCATTGGCTACCGCAGGCGTGCGCCTCAAGGTCATTGGCGATGTAACAGCCTTTGCGCCAGAGTTGCAAGCGCGTATCTATGAAGCTGAAAAGGCCACGCAACATAACCAATCCATTACGCTGGTCGTAGCTGCCAACTACGGTGGTCGTTGGGATGTGTTGCAAGCGGTGAAGCAGTGGAAGCGCAAAAATCCCTCAATTGATGTTGATCAACTGACTCAAGGCGACATTGATTCAAACTTATCAACCTTAGGCATGCCGGCTCCTGATTTGGTGATACGGACTGGTGGTGAAAAGCGCGTGAGCAACTTTTTGATTTGGCAAATCGCTTATTCGGAGTTGTATTTTTCAGATGTTTTATGGCCGGACTTCAGCGTGTTTGACTTTGACAAAGCTTTGGAGTGGTTCTCGCAACGCGAAAGGCGCTATGGAGCTTTGTCATGAAAAATCGTCTGTAAATAAATAATCATCAAAATAACAGTAAACTTATGCAAACTAACTGAAAGGTAATGGTAATTTATGGATTTCGCACAATTTAAAGAAGAGTTCATCACTGCTTGTGACTTCATTGACGTTCCCGTTGTGGATGAGACTACGAAGCTTGAAGAGATTCCTGACTTTGACTCTTTGGCAATGTTGGGCGTGATTGTGTTGCTAGAGACGCAATTTAACTTGACGGCTACGGGTGAGCAAATCTTGGCTCAAGACACATTGGGTGGCTTGTACGAATTTGCGGTGAAAAAATGACCATCGCAACTATCGAAAACGTTGCCGTAAAGGGAATAGTTACTGTAGTACCAGAGGCTGTTATCGACAACCTGAAAGTCTCTGAGGCAGAAGAGCGCAAGCGTCAGCGTTTGGTTAAAAACATTGGCATTCGCTTCCGTCACATTTGCCGTGACGGCATGATCTTCTCAGACCTAGCGCAAAAGAGCGTTGAGTTGCTCTTGGAGGGGTTGAAGTGGGAAAAAGACTCGGTTGATGCCTTGATCCTAGTGACCCAGTCTCCCGAGTACACCATTCCTGCCACAGCGTGTATCTTGCAAGATCGCATCGGATTGCCAACCTCTACATCTGCATTTGATATCAACTTGGGTTGCTCTGGCTACACCTATGGTTTGTTCACCTGCGCATCCATGATTGGTGAGCGACGTTTTAAACGTGTCATCGCCATCATTGGCGATCAGTCGGGTTCAGACGGCTCTGCTGATAACGGTCGTGAAGTGCTGTTTGGTGATGCTTGCTCGGCAACTGCGTTGGAATTTGAAGTCGGCGCGCCAGAGATGCACTTTGAAGGAAACACCGATGGCTCAGGCTACAAAGCCATCATCATCCCTCATGGTGGACGTCGTCAGCCATTTTGTGCCGAAAGCTTGGTGCCAATCGTGGGCGATGATGGAATTGCGCGTTCTCCGTTGGATGTTCAGTTGGATGGCCCAGGTATCATGAACTTCTCAACTACCAAAGCGCCAGAATCAATCAAGCGCGTGATGGCTGGGTTGGGTAAAGAGGTAAAAGATATTGACTATTTTGTGATGCACCAAGCTAACAAGATGATCAATGACACCATCAAGTTCAAGGTTGGTGGGGAGCCTGAGCAGTGGCCATTGTCTTTAGAGAATTATGGCAACACGAGCTCTACGTCCATTCCAATGACTATTACTGGCAACTTGTCTGAAAAAACAAGTGCCGGCAAGGTTAAGTGGCTCACGTGTGGCTTTGGCATAGGTCTGAGCTGGGGTACTTTGTACTTTGAGACTGACAAAATTTATTGCCCTGCGCCGTTCAAGGTGAAATGAAATGAAAGATCTGTTCCACTTTCAAGATAAGAACTTCTTGGTAACGGGGAGTTCCAAGGGGATTGGTGAGGCGGTTGCGCATGACCTGCTTGATTTGGGTGCTAATGTTTGGGGCGTATCGCGCACCAATACGTTTAACCCAGAGCGATCGGGTGCGGATCGTTTTGGCTTTATCCCGGCCGATCTGTCTAACCCATCAGACAGAAGTGCTATTTCTGAAAGTGGACCAGAGCAGTACGACGGCATTTTCTTAAATGCCGGTGCTTCGGGCAGTATCAAGCCCTTTCATCTTGTCAATGAGGCTGAATTAAGAGATTTGTTCGAGCTGAACTTTTATGCGCCTTATCTGTTGATACAGGATTTGTATAAAAAGAAAAAAATCCGGCCAGGTTGTTCTATTGTTGTGAACACAGCGCATGGCGCTTTTTATCAACCTGCGGCATCCAGTGCATATACAGGTGCTAAGGGTGCATTGCAGGGGGCATTTCGTAGCGTGGCTGCAGATATGGCGAAGCGAAAAATTCGGGTGAACTTCATCGCGTTTGGCTATGTAGACACCGAGCTGCTTCGTAAAAACAATGTGCCTGATGAGACCAAGGCCTTGGCACCTTTGGGTGTGCCTGCCCCGTCGGAAATTACCGGTGGTGCAATCTATTTGCTAAGCCCTGCTTCTCGTTGGTTGTCTGGCACAACTATTTTGGCCAGTGCAGGATTAGGTTTGAAACAAGTTCCAATGCTATGAAGAAATTTATTGATTTAACTGGCAAAACTATCGTTGTCGTTGGAGCTTCGTCTGGTATCGGCGAGGGTATTGCGCTTGGCTTAAACGAGCTTGGTGCAAAAGTATCTGCGATATCACGACGTGGACATTCTGATGCGCTACAAGAGCGAGATGGAATTACGCAGGTTGCGCTAGATGTCAGAGATCAGGCGGGAATTACTGAATATGTAAAAACCTTGCCTGAAACTGCTTATGGGCTAATTTATTGCGCTGGTAGAAAAGGCAAAAGTCCTATTACGACAATGAATGATGAATTGCTCGATGATGTGTTTAACGTCAACTATAAAGGATTCATCTATTTTATTAAAGAGCTAGTTAGGAATAGGAAAATTGAAAACGGCGGCTCAATTTTGGGGATTTCCTCAATAGCAAGTCATATTGGAATAGAGGGCATGGCGCCATACTCTTCATCGAAAGCAGCTATGTCGGCGACTGTGCGTGTACTAGGTCGTGAGCTGGCTAAAAGAAAAATTCGAACAAACGCCATATCCCCTGCGATGGTGAGGACGCCAATATTTACAGCCGACGAGCAAGATTGGCTCAATGGTGTAGCGCAAGGCTACCCGTTAGGGCTGGGTGAGGTTGAGGACGTGGCTGCTGCTGCTGCGTTCTTTATGTCTGAAAACTCACACTACATCACAGGCACTGACCTCATGATGACTGGTGGCTGCCCGTGGATGAGCTGATATGAGGCACATGTATATAGTCGGTGCCGGTGCGCTTGGACGCGAGTTACTAAGCTTGCTGCACAAGGATTCAGCGCACGGTCGAGAGTGGGTTGTCGTTGGTTTTGTAGATTCTCGTGCTGAACTAAAAGGACAAATTGTCGCGGGTATCCCCGTTGTAGGCGGTGTTGAAGATGCGCCAGTGCATGAAATGGCTATTTACTGCTCTGCAATTGGTGATCCTGTCGTTAAAAAAGAAATCGTAAGTGCACTGGTGGAAAAAGGAGCGGTTTTTGTTCCTATACGTACCCAGTGCGAAGTTGGTGAGCGTGCGCATATTGGCGCTGCAGTCTTACAATTAAATGCAACGGTTTCGGTTGACGCATTTGTGGATGACCATGTTTATTTAGATAGCGGATCTGTCATTGGGCATGATACGCGCGTCGATCGTTACTCGCATATCGGTAGAAATGTATTTATTGGGGGCCGTGTTGAAATAGGAGCAGGCGTTGTTGCACATTCGTGCTCTGTTATTTCACAGGGGTTGAAGATCGGTGAAGGCGCGACAATCGGAATCGGTGCGGTAGTAATGCGAGATGTCCCGCCTGGAGCTTTGATGGTTGGTAATCCAGCAAAGAATATAAAGAATTAATTGAAAGGCGTATATGCAGGCCGCAATATTTTCACCTCAGTGGTATACGGATGAGGTATATTTCAAAAAAGAAAAAACAGAACTTTTTGAAAAGGTTTGGATCTATGCCGGACTGAAAAATTCAATCAAGAATCCAAATGAATACTTTACTCTGGACTTGTTCGGATTAAATATTGTTATTCATAACTTGGCCGGTAAAATCGAGGCGTATTTAAATGTATGTCCGCATAGGGGCGGGCCACTTGTTTTGGGTAGTAACGGTTCTGGTGCTCCTGTATGTAAATATCATGGTTGGTCTTTTAGAGATGGGGCGGATTTGACCGGAGTTTCAAATTTAAGTTGGTTTAATACAGATGAATCTAAGGGGTCATGTCGTCGAGAATTAAAGAAATATGGGGTGGAGATCGTTGGCCCGGTTATTTTTGTCTTCTTAGGTGACAATCCAATTGATTTGGAGGACCAGTACAGTGATGAGGTTTTGAGTAAGTTGCGAAGTTATGGTGATGTGGGACCATCGATAGTAAGTGATTTTTCGTCTCCCTTAAACTGGAAGTTAAATATGGAGAATGTAAAGGATTTTCTTCATCCATATTATGTTCATGCAGAGTCATTTAAGCCGCTGCTAGGCTATGAAGATAAGCCTGTCGAAAGGATTATAAAGGACTCACAGGCCTTGCCTAGGCGCAATAAAAAAGTTGAATTAAAAGAATTGTCTTTTGTGCAGCATGGGGACTTAAATATCCCATTCGATAAACAATGGTGGGCGGCATATGTAGAAAAAACGCAGCCTGATAATTGTTACCAAAATATGTTTCTATTTCCAAATACAAATTTTTGCTCGGTTAGCGGCGGACACTATGTTATCCAGCAATATTTGCCCGTGTCTCCTAATCAATTTACGTATCGACTTACCGTGGCCTTGCCAAAAGTAGTTGAAAAATTCGAGTATAAAAATTTATTGTGTGCTCTTTTAAAGATAGAGCGCGATGTAATTAAAGAAGATGATTTGGTTTTGGTAAAGCTTCAGGAGAATATGAGCTCGATGTTGCCAAATGAATACTATACTCATGGCGACTATGAAGTCCCGATTATGGATCAAATGCAATATTTGAAAGATACTGTGTATGTCGACTGAGAATGGTTATAAGGTTTCCCCGGTAGATTACTTTGATGCGGAATTTTTTGCAAAAGAGCTCTCTAATATTTTAGAAAAATATTGGATTTTCATCTGTCCTGAAAAAACGATTGCGAAACACAATGACTACTTTGTTTTTTCGGCCTTTGATCGCGAAATTGTATTCATGCGTACGCAGACAGATTCTGTTGTCGCATTTAATAATGTTTGCAAGCATCGTGGGCATAAGCTATTCAGCGATACGTATGGCAATTCTGAGATCAGATGCCGGTACCACGGTTGGTTGTATGGGGATGATCTAAATCTGAAGAAAATCCCGTGGAACAATAAATGTTTCCATTTGCAAGAGGATAAGGTCTCATTAGATGCATTTCCTCATGCTATGGTCAAAGACGGTGTTGTGTGGGGGTATTTCGGTAGCAAGCCGATTGCCGATGTGGAATATCCTGCAGAAAAAGTTTCACAAAATTTGTTGGATTTTGCGGCGGCAAGTGTTAGTCCATCTGCTGTGACCGTGAATAAACGAAAATTCAATTGGAAGTTGATCTTTGAAAATTTGTATGACCGCGTGCATCCTATCTTTTTGCATGCTAATTCGTTAAACAAGACAACAAAGATTAATTTTGATGATCACGGTGCCGATTTTTCTTTTGAAGGTGTAACGGATTATGTTCGTGCGAACATTGACAAAATTGGTGAGCCTTTAATCAAGCAGGATGCAGATTCGCCAACATCTGGCGCTTATATTAATGGGCATGTATTTCCATTTTTGCACTTTCTCACGCCGAATGGCGGCGGATTATTCTGCTACGAGTCTTATGTACCGCTTGCGCACAATGAGGTAATTGTGTACACATTTTGGTTGTCATCTAGCACTATGCCTCTGGCAGCGCGACACAATATGATTGTTGAGTATGTAAAGGGTGCATCAAAAGTGCTGGAGGAGGATTGGGTTGCAGTAGAGTCTGTGACTGCAGTCGTAAATAAGCCAGAATATTACACATACGGCGCGCACGAGAAAAACTATTACGGATTGAAGAAACTCGGAGAATCAAATGAATAAATATATCATTGCCCAGCCATACTTGGCCTCTTCTTTTGTAGATCAATTAAGTGTTGATAGTCGTGAAAGTGTTGAGCTTTCCTCGGTCAATGGTTTTGAGTTTGATATTAATGGGTTGGAATTTGATTCAACAGTCGCCTATTATCTTTTGTCCAATGCGAACTTCAATAATCAATCTAGAACGTTACTTTTTTCGCAATTGCTAGCGAAAGGTATTAAGCCGCAAAGTTTGGTTAGCGGTTCAGCCAAAGTGGCCCCGAATGTCAAGTTGGGAATGGCAACATTAATCCACAGTAACGTAAATTTAGCTACAAATGTCTCAGTTGGATTTAATACCATCGTTGCCCCCAATGCAATTATTGATGAGGGTGTGAAAATTGGCAATAATTGTTTTATTGGGCCTAACGTTGTTCTGCATCCTGGCGTAGTAATTGGCTCCGGTGCATACATAAAAGGTAATATTGTGGTTGAGGCTGGGGTTAAGATTGATAAAGATGTAGTCATTAATGATGCCCACACTTCAATTCGCGCCGATGTTAAATCAGGCATTATTTTAGATAAACAAATTGGCGATTTTGTTCGAATTTTGAAGTAATACACAAGAGGTGTCTGTTGCATCACTATAAATATAGAGTAAGCATGCGCGATACCGATGCAACAGGTATCGTATTCCACCCAAAATATTTAGAGATAGCGACAGCAGCAAGAGAGTCATTTGTTGACATTCTTGGCTTTAGTGCTGGATTGGCTGAGGCTACGCGAAGCCAACGTTTGGTGGTCTACAATTTAAGCATGCGCTTTCGCGGGCAATGTTTTCTACGAGATAATTTAGTGGTTGCTACAACAGTCGTTGGTTTTACGCAAAGTAAAATCAAGATTACTCAGCAGATTTTACGTGGTGATCAAGAGGTGGTTTTAATTCATCTAGACTTTGCCATGACTGATAGCCTTACAAATAAGCCAGTATTGCTGTCAGATGAGTTGGTCAATAAATTGAAAAAGCATGCAAACTAAAAACTATATCGTTAACGCATTTTATTTGTCTTGGTTTGATACCAAAATTAGATATAAAAAAAGTTTTCTTGGTCCATTTTGGATGACGTTGGGGAACTTGCTTGGTGTTGTTTGTCTAAGCATGGTATGGGCCACATTGTTGAACGAAGATAAGCAAGAATTTATTCCCTTATTATCAATAGGCTTGATTTTGTGGCAGTTTATTTCGGGCGTTCTGAGTGAGTCGCCTAGGGTTTTATCAGAAAACTCGGCGACGTTACGCAATATGACGGTTCCTATCTGGTTTTTCCCAGCAAGATTAATGGGCCGAAATGTCATCAACCTTGCTCACAACGTTGTATTAATTTTTTGCATATATATTTACATAGGCCGAAGTGTTTCTTCGATTGCTTTGTTGGCTGTGCCTGCAATACTTTTGGAGATAGTGATTTTGTTTAATGTGGCTATGATATTGGCTGGCTTGGGGGCTAGATTTAGAGATATTAGATATGCAATTGAAGTCATGCTTCCATTGATATTTTTTGTGAGCCCAATTATTTTTAGACCAGGTAGCTTTGGTAATGAATTCATTTGGTACAATCCAATTTCATATTTGGTTGAGGTTGTGCGGTATCCATTAATGGGTCAACTGCCATCGAATGAAATATACCTGGTGTTTATATTTATATTTTTAGCTTCCGTTATTGCAAACATTCTTTATGTGAAGTTTGCTAAAGATAAAGTTATTTACTGGGTGAACTAATGGCAATTATCGAATTTGATAGCGTTACTTTAGATTATCCAATCTTCGATTCGACAAATTTGTCGTTGCGGAATAAACTGGTTTCTATTGCGACTGGTGGATTTTTAAAGACTACTGACAAGTTGACCGTCGTTAGAGCGCTGGATGCCGTATCCTTCTCGATCAAGGAGGGGGATTCTGTGGGCTTGGTAGGTCACAACGGGGCTGGTAAAAGTACATTGCTTCGCGCGATGGCTGGAATATATAAACCACAACTTGGAAATGTAAATATAACGGGTGAAATTTCTACCGTCTTCGAATTGGGCTCTGGCCTGGATCATGATGTTGATGGTGTTCAGAATATCATTAATTTGTGCTTAATTAAAGGCATGTCATTAGCGGAGGCGCGTGGCCTTCTGCATAATATTTCTGAATTTACAGGGCTTGGTGATTTTCTGTATCTGCCAGTTAGAACGTATTCATCGGGTATGTTGCTGCGTTTAATGTTTGCAGTAGCTACTATTAAAGCGCCTGATATTTTTCTTTTGGATGAAATGTTCTCAACTGGGGATGCGGAATTTCAAGAGAAGAGTATGAAGAGGATTAACGAGATTATTGATAAATCAAAGATCTTCGTCTTTGCTTCCCATGATCACGGCCTACTTAAGAAGTATTGCAATCGAATATTTAGGTTGGAGCATGGCAAGGTTGTAGAAATTTCGGTTTCAGATCTAGGCTGACGTTTAACTTTCTTGGCGTTGTTGTCATAAAATGGACTTCAATGAAAAGACTATTTGATTTATGTGGCTCAATATTAGGCATATTGATATTTGCATTGCCATTGCTCCTGTTGGTCTACTTAGTTCGGTCAAGGCTTGGTAGCCCAGTTTTCTTTACCCAAGTGCGCCCTGGCTTAAATGGCAAGCCGTTTCGCATGGTCAAGTTTCGTTCGATGACCGATGCGCGTTCGCCTGATGGCGAGCTTTTACCCGATGCTGAGCGACTAACACGCTTTGGCGCACTGCTTAGGTCGACAAGCTTAGATGAGCTACCTGAACTGTGGAATGTACTCAAAGGTGAGATGAGTCTAGTGGGGCCTCGCCCACTGTTATTTGAGTACTTGCCGCTTTACACCCCTGAACAGGCGCGTAGGCACGATGTACGACCTGGCATTACGGGGTGGGCGCAGGTGAATGGACGTAATGCAATTAGTTGGGAAGAGAAGTTCGCGCTAGATGTTTGGTACGTCGAGAATCAAAGTCTTTGGCTTGATATCAAAATTTTATGGTTGACCGTGCGCAAGGTGCTTGTGCGTGATGGCATCAGTGCTTCAGGTGAGGTGACGGCATCCAAATTTACCGGAGCTGAAAAATGAAAAGCTATGCCATTTACGGAGCCAGTGGCTGCGGACGAGGTGTGATGCCCTTGGCGCGTCAGCAGTTGCAATTATTGTTGCAGTCGGGTGATGCAGATTTGGTGTTTGTTGATGACAAGCCATCTAGTGCCATGGTGAATGGACAACGCGTTTTGACCTATGCGCAGTGGATGTCAGAGCCTGCCAGTAGTCGTCATGTATGCATAGCGATTGCAAATAGCCACGTGCGAGAGCAATTGACGTTGCGCTGCGCAGACGATGGTGTGAATTTTTTTGAGGTGAGTGCGACGAATGTGACACGACTCGACGATGTTCAACTAAGCGAGGGGGCTGTGTTGTGTCCGTTTGTTACCTTGACCAGCAATATTCGGATTGGTAGGCACTTTCATGCGAATCTGTACAGCTATGTAGAGCATGATTGCGAAATCGGTGATTTTGTTACCTTTGCGCCTGGTGTGATGTGCAATGGCAATGTTCGAATTGAAGATCATGCCTATATCGGAGCAGGTGCAATCATCAAGCCCGGAGTGCTTGGTGCTCCCCTAGTGATAGGGCGTGGTGCAGTCGTTGGTATGGGGGCTGTGGTGACTAAAAGTGTGCCAGCAGGCGTGACTGTGGCGGGCAATCCTGCTCGACCACTGGTGAAATCATAAAAAGGCATGAGATGTTAAATACACCCTTCTCGCCTTGGCCATTATTCACATCAGAAGAGGCTGAAGCTGTTCACCGAGTATTGATTTCAAACAAGGTCAATTACTGGACAGGCACCGAGTGCCGCGAGTTTGAAAAAGAGTTTGCTGCATGGTGTGGTACGCGTTACGCAGTGGCCTTAGCCAATGGCACATTGGCTTTAGATGTAGCACTGAAAGCTATGGGTATCGGCCCTGGGGATGAAGTGGTGGTGACGCCGCGCACCTTTATTGCCTCTATTTCGTGTGTGGTGAATGCGGGGGCTGTGCCAGTGTTTGCGGATGTAGAGCCCGATTCGGGCAATATTTCTGCGCGCACCATTGCGGCGGTTTTGACGCCCCGAACCAAGGCTGTGATTTGCGTGCATTTGGCTGGCTGGCCTTGCGATATGGACCCAATCATGGCGCTTGCACAGCAGCATGATTTAAAAGTGATTGAGGATTGCGCGCAGGCGCATGGGGCTATGTACAAAGGCCAACCCGTTGGCAGTATTGGGCATGTGGGAGCCTGGAGTTTTTGCCAAGACAAGATCATGACCACCGGCGGCGAAGGGGGCATGGTTACCACGAGCGATGAATCACTCTGGCGCAGTATGTGGTCCTACAAGGACCACGGCAAAAGCTATGAGGCGGTGTACGAGAGGCAGCATCCGCCTGGCTTTAGGTGGCTGCATGAAAGTTTTGGCACCAATTGGCGCATGCTAGAGATGCAGGCTGTGATTGGGCGTATTCAACTGTCGCGTATGTCTGAATGGGCTGCGGCGCGCAAGCGCAATGCACAAACTATATGGGATGTATGTACACAGTTCACAGCGCTGCGCGTGCCCACAGTGCGGTGCGCAAGCTGCACAGGTGCATGTGCGCCTAGCGGGTGTGAGCATGCGCACTACAAGTGCTATGCGTATGTCAAACCTGATGCGCTTGCGCAGGGCTGGACACGTGATCGAATCGTAGAAGCCATTAATGCGCAGGGTGTGCCTTGTTTTCAGGGGTCGTGTTCTGAGGTGTATTTGGAGAAAGCGTTTGATGGCACAGGATGGCGCCCTGCATCACGCTTGCCAGTGGCGCAGGCGCTAGGCGAAACCTCGTTGATGTTTTTGGTGCACCCAACACTCACTGCGGCAGAGATTGAAAAGACCTGTGATGCAATTCGCGGCGTTATGTCTCAGGCTTTAGCAAGGTGATCGACGTGTACATCGAACTGTTGGTCATTCTGTTCTTGGTGGGCGGTATATGGCTGGATGTGTATTCGCTATATGTGCGGCTAAGCCATGTCACACAAAAGCGATCAGAGGGTTTGGCTCTGGCCAATTGGGTGCTGTACATGGCCCGGATGCTTAATTTGGCTTCTGCATTTACGTTGGCAGTGATTTTTGAGTCAAATAGTGGCGTCAATTTTTCGGGTTTGGTGCTTGCTAGCTTTTTGGTCGGCAGTTTGTTTCTGCTTGTTTTTTATAAGTTTCGTTTTATCGAGTCGTTACTCTTACGACTGATAGGCTTTGTGATGTTTATGCCAGCGCGGGGCTTGGCAGGTAACCATTTCTGGCGCCCACTTGGATGGCCAAAGTTGTCGCATGTGGTGTCGTCAATGTTGATTTCATTATTTTTGAACTTCGCCATTTTTCTGCCTTTTGTGATTACCACCATCAAGCCTGAGTTTCGGATGTCTTCCGTTTACTTGGGGCAGTTTATGAATTTCATTTCTACCCTGTTGCTGATGCTTTATGCCGATCCTGTGATGATGCGAGGGCGCGATGAAGCCACAGACGTGGATGCCATGGATGGGTTTATTTGGGGGCGATTCGCTGCAAATGTATTGATCGTGGCTTTGATCGCCATATGGATGGCTCTGTAAAAGATGAGTAATTTAGTGAAGCAACGGTTGTTAGGTTTGCCGCGGCTGCTGAAGCAGCTGACTGCCATTGCTACAGATCTTTGCATGGGTGCTTTGGCTGCGTCATTTGCGATGAGTTTACGGCTTGAGTCCTGGCAGCCTTGGGGCTATGCGCATTACTGGATGTTGTCGGTGTGTGTGGTGACTGTGTTGCCTCTGTTCACATGGTTTGGTTTGTACAGGGCTATCTTTCGCTATGCGGGTATGCAGATGTTTCACACGCTGAATAAAGCGTTGTTGATTTATGCATGTCTGTATGCCCTTTTGTTTACCGTGATTGGTGTGCCGGGTGTGCCTAGGTCGATGGGCTTTATTCAGCCTGTGCTTTTTGCGCTTGGTGTAATGGCATCTCGGCATTTAGTTCGCCGTTTATTGGGTGGCTATGGTCAACTGCGCAAGCGTAAAGGTGTGCCTCGTGTTTTGATTTATGGCGCAGGCGCTGCTGGCCGGCAGCTTGCCACAGGGCTGGGGCAAACGCATGAGGTGATGGTGGTCGGTTATGTGGATGACGATGCTCGGTTGCACGGCCATGTCTTGAATGGTTTGCCTATTTTTGACCCAGCACAAATTCCTGACGTGGTGAGCAAGCAAGGTGTGTCGCAAATTTATTTGGCGTTGCCTTCCATTTCGCGCCACCGTCGCAACGAAATTATTCAAGGTCTTTTGCCACACAAGTTGCAAGTACGCATCTTGCCTAGCTTGACGGATTTGACCAGTGGCAAGGTTGTCATGTCTGACTTGAAGGAGTTGGACATTGAGGATTTGCTAGGGCGAGAGCCAGTTCCGCCAAATCCAATGATGATGGCCCAGAACAACACAGGCAAGGTTGTGTTGGTTACAGGGGCTGGAGGCTCGATAGGGGCTGAACTGTGTCGACAAATTTTAAAAACAGCACCGAGTAAGCTGCTGCTAGCCGAGCTGAATGAGTTTGCGCTGTATGAGATAGAGCAAGATTTGCGCAAAGCCATGACCTCTGCTGGAGTACTGGCTAACTTGAAGGATGTGGAGTTGGTTCCGTTGCTGGCAGATGTGCGCAGTGCAGCACGCATGGCGGAAATTATGCAAACTTGGCAGCCACACACGGTGTATCACGCTGCTGCATATAAACATGTGCCCTTGGTAGAGCACAACCCCGCAGAGGGTGTGCGTAATAACGTGTTGGGCACGTGGGTGCTGGCCGAGCAAGCAATGGCACATGGGGTGCGTGATTTTGTATTGATCAGCACCGACAAGGCTGTACGTCCCACCAATGTGATGGGTGCGAGTAAGCGTTTGGCTGAAATGGTGTTGCAGGCGATGGCTGAGCAGGTGCAGCAGCAGGGCCAAGACATGCGTTTGTCCATGGTGCGCTTTGGTAATGTGCTGGGTTCGTCAGGTTCCGTTGTGCCGTTGTTCCGCAAGCAAATTCAGCAAGGTGGGCCTATCACGTTGACGGATAAGCGGATCACACGTTATTTCATGACCATTCCGGAGGCGGCGCAATTAGTGATTCAAGCGGGCGCGATGGCCAGAGGCGGTGATGTGTTTGTGTTGGATATGGGTGAGAGCGTGAAGATCATTGATCTGGCGCACAAAATGATTGAGTTGTCAGGTCTGACGCTGTTGGATGAGTCCAACCCTGAAGGGGACATCGCCATCGAAGTAACAGGGCTTCGCCCTGGCGAAAAACTATATGAAGAACTGCTGATCGGCGACAACCCCATGCCAACAGACCATGCACGCATCATGAAAGCGCATGAAGACTTTCTGCGCTGGCCTGAATTGCATGAGGCATTGTTAAAGTTAATGCGTGCCGTAGAAGCTAACGACGTGCCCGCGATCCGTGCGTGCATGAAAACTTTGGTGCCCGGCTATCAACCGGACAGCGATGTAGTGGATTGGGTGTGGCTTGAGCAGCAGCTGCAGAGTAAAGCCTAAGTTAGGAGGCTGTAGAAAAATAATGACTAGTCTCAAATTAACGGATTTCAGAAATTTATTAACCATGCGCTTATTCGTGCTGGTTTTTTTATTTGTAAATATTGTTGCGTTGATATTTATCCCCATAACGCCTGATGAGGTTTCGAGGCAGGCCTTGGCCGCTGAATGGGTGGCAAGTGGACAATATGATTATTCATGGCCGCCAATGCTGATGTTTATTAATGCTTGCGTAAATTCGGTTGGCGGTGCCGCTTATATGACTAGGGCATTGTTCTTGGCTGTCGAGTTGTATTTGTTTTGGCGACTTTATGCGAGGATTGATTTCCACCCAGATTTATTGGCTTTATTTATTCTTCCATATCTTGCCTTGGTTCTGTCAACAGCTAGCCCGCAAGGATTAATGGTTGTTTTGCTGCCATTGCTTGTGTGCGCGATTAGGCAGAAAATATTCTCAGAGATTTATCTTGTTTCGCTTACACTTTGTTTAGTAAATCCTACTTGCATTCTTGTTTTGCTAGGATCTGCAATAGTAGTTGGTGTTATTGATAGAAGAGGTATTGGCTGGACTTATTTAATGGCAGCTCTGCTGGCGTTTATTTCAATATTGATAGTTGCGTATATGGTTTTCTTGGCCGTTGGGGTATTTATGCCGACCTTAACAAATAATGGTCCATTAAATCTATTCCTCGGGAATAATCCGGATCCAATGTCATATAGAGGTGTGGCAGAGGGGGCGGAGTGGATGAAATATAGCTCGGCTGAGTACTTAACTGGTGTGCTTAGCTTCTTATTTGAGCAGCCGTATCAGTTTGCTCAAAATTATTTATTTAAATTAATATTCTGGTTCGCACCATTTGATCATTTCAGAAGTGGTATTGGTAGTGGTTTCCAATACATTTTGTTTTGTTATGTTGCACTGGTTCAATTGGTGTGTTACTACTTGTTATTTAATAGAGTTCGGGATGTTAAGAGTATTGATTTGAAGATAGTCTTCTGGATCTCTATCGTGGCGTGGCTTGTGTACTCGATATTTTTTGTGAAGCTAAGGTTTAGAATTCCATTTGACGCATTGATTTTCATGGTTGCTTATTATGTTAATAAGCCCATTGAATTGGCTAACAACTAAAATAAATTTAAAAATATGACTATATTTGTTACAGGCTGTGCTGGCTTTATTGGCAGTAACTTCGTCCATACATGGCTGTCGTCTTCCGACGAGGCCGTGGTGAATTTAGACAAACTCACTTACGCTGGTAATTTGGCCAATTTGGATGCCCTTAAGGGCGACAAATGTCATGTGTTTGTGCAAGGTGATATTGGCGACAGGTCCTTGGTAGGCAAGTTGCTTGCCGAGTATAAGCCCCGTGCTGTGTTGAACTTCGCCGCAGAAAGCCATGTAGACCGCTCCATCCACGGCCCCGGTGATTTTATTGAAACAAACGTGGTGGGCACATTCAATTTGTTAGAAAGCGTGCGCGCTTATTGGCAAGACCTGCCTCCGGCAGACAAAGAGGCGTTCCGGTTTTTGCATGTCTCGACCGATGAGGTGTACGGCACGCTGTCGCCTACTGATCCTCCGTTTGCTGAGACTAAAAACTACGAGCCCAACAGCCCGTACTCTGCCAGTAAGGCGGCCAGCGACCATTTGGTGCGTGCATGGCATCACACCTACGGCTTGCCTGTGCTGACCACCAATTGCAGCAACAACTATGGGCCGTATCACTTTCCAGAAAAGCTGATTCCCTTGGTGTTGCTCAACGCCTTGGCTGGCAAGCCACTGCCCATTTATGGCGATGGCCAGCAAGTGCGTGACTGGTTGTATGTAGAAGACCACTGCCGCGCCATTGCCCGCGTACTAGAAGCTGGCAAAGTGGGCGAGACCTACAACATTGGCGGCTGGAACGAGAAGCCCAACCTTGAAGTAGTTCACACCCTGTGCGCGGTTCTGGACGAACTCAAGCCCCGTGCAGACGGTAAACGCTACGCAGAGCAAATTACCTACGTC
>JACCDU010692374.1_pt1 | contig 16527 bp, 11 predicted proteins | sample 7446081 | NCBI WGS metagenome assembly JACCDU01 (sample SAMN15323447, study PRJNA562643) | freshwater metagenome | isolation source: river surface water | place: USA:Blue River Watershed | collected 2017-08-17
GACCCTTGATTTCGATCCTGCCTTTATAAGGAGGTACTTTAATCACATCTCTGTCCTTTAATCCCATATTTTGTGATTGATCCCCACTTTGCATAAATGCATATAGGTCAAATGTTTTAACCACTTTATTTTGACGAATTAACTCAATGGCCCTATAAGAACCAATTTCATTGGGACCACCCGCCTCTGTTAAGGCACTTAATACATTGGATAAAGAGGATACATTGTAATTACCGCTTCTTTGTGCGCCTATGATAGTTACTTGAATGGTTCTTGTATCACCCACGGTCAATGCCATTTTTGATTCACCAGACCTTAAACTTGGGTAAGCAGTATTCGCCATTTGTTGTTTGATCCTTGTGGTAGCAGCTTCTATGGATAATCCTGCCACTTTAATGCGTCCCACATTTTCTATCATCACCGTTCCTTCCTTACTCACATCTAAATCTGCACTATATTCCTGCACACCATAAACCACTAATTTTAAGACGTCATTGGTGCCCACCTCGTAATTGAGTGGTGTCGCTACATTGTCGCTATTTTTAAAACCCTGGCTATTGGCAAAAAGTTCAGATCCGTAGATCAATGGATTGATCTTAGATTCAATCAAAAAGTCTTGCGCTGTGGTATCCTGTGCATTATCAGTTGGCTTTTTGACTGTTTGTTTTGTCAAGGGAGAGGTGTTCTTTCCTCCTTTTACATTCGCCAACCTAGCTTTAAGCTTGGCAAACTCTGCAGGGCTCATCCCTTTTGCAATGGCTTGGGATTCCACCATATCAATACTAACACCTGATTGTTTTAACTGGGCTTGAATTTGTGCGACTTCCGCATCTGTTAAGGCGTCTACTTTGATAGTAGATAAGTCTTTGCCTGCCAATAAGTTACCACCAGTTTGTGCCAGTACAATGGTACTTGTAAGCGCCAAGAAACACAGGCTTAAAATAACACTTTTGAATAAATTCATATGAAGAATTTTTGGATTTTTAATATGGCTATGCCATTCTAAGTCACAGAATGGACCTAGTTTTTGATTTTTACAAATATAAAACAACTGTTCAAATTACGTATAAAAAATGATGTAATTAGTAGTTAATTTATAGCTGCATTCTAGCCTTAAAATTTTTTTTGGGGGGGGGAATTTGAAGCGAAGATAAGGATTATAATGAATCCTCAAACTTAATAATGAACTAATTTTCACCCATTTATCAAAAATATTGAGCCATGTTTTACTGTTTTTATTTAGCTTTGTTTATCCCCCCCCATTAGTATATAAATTTCATTAACCAACTGCATGCAGAAACCAAGCCTATTTTTTAAAAATATTAGGTATAGCCTAGATGCCCTGGTGGTGTTTGTAAGCTATTTTCTGACAGCTTATGGATTTAATAAGGGCATTGTTCCTATTATAAGTCCAATTTTTTACATTGTGGCCGTTGGTTTATGGTGGTCTATGTCGCTTTTTTCAAAGCTTTATTCGGACAGAAGGTCTAATAAATTCTCTGAGGAGATTGTTTTTATCCTCTATCATACCATCGTTTTTGCGGTTGCACTCAGCTCAATGTTATTTTTCTTGAGCTTAAACCATAAATACTCATCCCCATTTATTATTGTTTTTGTGAGTGTTTGCTCTTTTTTAGCCATCGCTACCAAATATGCACTCAGAAAAAAAATTCACTCTGCACTCTACCATGGCGCCTATTTTGACCAAGTATTGTTAATTGGCAATAACCAAGTGGCAGCCAACTTTATTGAGACTGTCCATAAATATTATTACTATGGGTATCAATGTGCCGGCTATATCGCAGATCAACCATCTATTCAAAACAATGTGACCTATTTTGGCCAACTTGATCAATTGAACCAAGTGCTTAGTTCCAAAAAAATCAACGAGGTCTTTATTGCACTTTCAAATAAAGAATCCAAACAAATACAAGACTGTATTCGTATTTGTGACAACAACAATGTACGTGTTAGGATGTTGCCCGATTTAACAGACTTCACCACCTCTAGTGTATTTATTCAAAATATTGGTCAATTACCTGTGGTGAATATTGGGTCTCTGCCTTTAGATAAAGCAGAAAATAAATTAGTGAAAAGGATTTTTGATATTGTATTTGCTTCTGTCTTCTTTTTAACCATTGGGATATTTATTTTACCAATCATCGCTATCATTATTAAATTAACAAGTAAGGGCCCAATTATTTTTAAACAAGAGCGCTGGGGATTGAACAACCAAAAAATAACATGTTTTAAATTTAGGTCCATGGTTAAGGAAAGCTCCGATATAGATGAAGGAGGCCATTACAATCAGGCATTTAAGAACGACCCAAGAATTACATTGATTGGAAAATTTTTAAGACAAACCAACTTAGACGAATTGCCTCAGTTTTGGAATGTATTAATTGGAAATATGTCGGTGGTTGGTCCTCGTCCTCATCCAACCCCACTAAACTTAGAATCCATGCAAACAGTGGACAACTATATGTTACGTCATATGGTATTGCCTGGTATCACGGGATTAGCACAGGTGAATGGTTGCAGAGGCGAGACCAAGACAACGCAAGAAATGCAACGTCGCGTGAATTTTGATTTATACTATATTCACAGATGGAGTTTTTGGTTAGATTTACAGATCATCATTCAAACTATTGTCAATATATTTAGAGGCGATCAAAATGCTTACTAATGAAATATAAATTACGATTCGTCCTTTTTTTGCTTGTATTAAGCTTTATTACAAAGCATACTTATTCGCAAACTATTTGGGAAAATAAAAGTGTGGAGGCCCATGCTTACCTTGCTAGGATGGCGCAAAAAGGATTCATTCAGTTCAATGATATCATTCAACCAATTGAAAGAACTAGAATTGCAACTGCATTATTTCAGTTAACCCAACAAAGAGCAAGCTTAACTAGTATTGAATTAAAAGAATTAGATTTTTATCTTCAAGAATACAATCAAGATTTAATTGCAGACTCTTTAATCAAAAACGAAATTGGTTTTTTTGTAAAAGACGCGTACCAACGCCCCAGAATGTTTTTTATTCACACAAAAGATTTTTCACTGAACCTGGACCCGAATGTAAGTACCAATTTTATTGTGGGGGGAGGTCAAAACATCACACAGGTTAGTAATGGATTGAACCTTTGGGGTAAAGTTGGAAAAAAATGGGGCTACCAATTAATGTACAGAGATGTGACAGAACTAGGTACTGTTCGTGATTTTTATACAGTGAATAAATTAGATTTTAGAAGGCAGGAGCCCAAAACAGGTATTATTTTAGTTGGATTGAATGATGAAAGAAAAATCAATCATTCCGATATTCGTGCAACCATTAGTTATAGTTTTAAAAATGGATCTATAAGTTTTGGTAAGGACCAGATTGTTTGGGGCTATGGCGAAAATGGTCGCATTGTTTTATCGGACCGTGCACCAAGTTTTCCTTTAATAAGATTCGATTACAATCCTATTAAATGGTTGCGTTTTAACTATTTTCACGGCTGGCTCAATTCAGAAATTGTTGATTCTACAAAGACATACCCTACCTATAATGGTGGTGTAAGCGGCGATATTCGCATTATCAATAGACAAAAATTCATCGCAAGCCATACCCTACAATTTAATTTAAAAAAGGGTTTAGACTTAGCGATAGGAGAAAGTATTATTTATAGTGACCAATTAGATCCGGGATTTTTAATCCCCATTAATTTGTTCAAGATTTATGACAACAATAAAAGTAATTATTTAATTAATGCAGGTTCTAATGGACAATATTTTTTACAATTAAGTTCTAGGAATCAAATTAAGAATACCCATTTATATGGTTCTTTGTTCATTGATGAAATTAGGTTAGCATCAATATTCAATAAGGCTAAGAGCAGGAACCAATTAGGGTATACAATTGGTGGATCGGTCACTGATTATTTTACGCCTTACCTAACTTTAGGTGCCGAATACACAAGGGTCAATCCTTTTGTATACAATAATTTAATCCCCGCACAAACCTATACCCAGTTCAACTATCCCCTAGGTGATTGGATGGGCAGTAATTTTCACAGAAAAATGATTTTTGCTAGGTATAATTACTTGCCTAAACTAAAGTTTTACACGAGGTTTCAGTTTATGAATAAAGGAGGCGAGGGTTCGGTCTATGACCAATACAATGCGGAACCTCAACCAAAATTCTTATCGGATTATCGTCAAACCAGGAATGATTTCTTTTTTCAAACAAGTTATGAATGGTTCAATAACTGTTACCTAAGGGCTAGCTTTGAATACATTGATGATAAAAATACCACAGGAAGGGGCACTAAAAAACAAGAATCAATTTTCCAAATTGGTTTTACCTATGGATTAAACTAAAGGTACTTGATCCTCTGTCAATAAATACAAACCCACCCATGTCCAAAATGGAAACGCACCCATGGGGCCTTCTAAAAAAACATCGAAACTTGCGTTGATAAAAAAGGCAAGTAATATACATCCTATTAACAAACGTTTCCCTACTAATTGCTTTTTAAAAATAGGTTTTAAAATTTGTATTAAAAAATAAGTCCAAATTAAAAATAATAATACCCCAAACCTAGCCATAATGTTGAGATGAAAATTATGTGGAGACCTTAATGTATCATCCAATGTAATGATATCATCCTCCGTTGCAAGGTTCATACCCAAACCCTTACCAATAAAGAAATTAGGTGAAGAAAAACTATAGTCAATTATTTTTGCCCACCATACCAAACGCCAGACCACATTACTTTCGGATGTAGCATCTGTAGTTCCTCCAACAATGGAACTAAAATTATTCTTAATTTGCTCCATGCCAACCGACCTTCCCTGAAAGTTTTCTGCGACTTTAATATTGATATAGATTGGCGTAACAATTAGTAAAATAACGGGTAAATACTTTAATAACAATCTAACTCTAGATTGTAATTGGATATCCTTATTAAAGTAAATAAAACAAAGCATACTAGCTAAAAAAGCAACAATACCTGAACGGCTATAAGAAGCTAGAATTAAAAAGTCTAATGCAATCACTAAACTTAATAGCAAACGCCATTTTAAAGTCTTATTTTCAAAAGTATACAATAACAAAAAGGTACTAATGAGTAATTGTACCCCCATATCCCCATTTTTATACAATAAAATAGGAATGCCTCCAAAAGGCATAACCGTTTCAAAAAAGGGTACAAAATATTGTAATATGAAATTTAATAAGGCAACAAACGGAAACCATTTATAAATAAAAAACAGAGTTTCCCAGATCTGTTCTAATTTATCTTTGAACAAAAATAGAATGAATACAAACCAGCCATACTGAAATATAAAGGAGTCTCTTATAAGATCTATTATATCGTATTTAGCAAATCCTCTTAAGATGTAAATACAACTAAGGACTATAAAAAACAGGATAAGTTTGGTTGTTTTGTTCCAGATGAATTCCACTTTTTTTCGGTCCATCAATAAAAGTAGAATTCCAAATAACCATAATGCTTCAACTAAATAAGTATAAGCCACTCCCTTATTTAAAAATACATACAAGGTCATTACCAAAAGATAGGCCCTTAAGTATAAATTTTTAACGAGTTCCATTAAATAAGAATTTAACAGAAAAATTAAATTGCGTATTGTATTTATCTGAGTCAATTCCCGGTTCGGCAAATTTATCTACACTAATATCATTCACATTTTTTACCCACCTATAATTCATGGCATTGGTACTCTGATAAGTACCTGCAATCAAAATATTTTTATATGGCATGAATTGAACTTCTAAGCCGCCATTTAAATCTACCCAATAAGCATCTGCTCTAGAATAACCTAGTAAACCAGTTAAATAGGCATAATGATAAAAATCGCTATTGTGTACCAAACGTTCAAAAAATAAACCAATCTTATTAAAACCTTTATTCCAACTAAATGCAATAGACTGACTATTCGAGCCTGGTCCAATGGACGCGCCTAAGATTTGTCCTTTGTGCGTATAACCCTGCCTGATATTCGGACTAGTATACCAACTTGTGAATTTTGGTGGGCCAAAAGGTCTACCTTCTATAAAAATTTGTCTAGGATCCATCAGCTGCAATTGCGTCACTTCTATAGATAAATCAAAAAACGAACTTTGTTTTTTATTCATGAATAACTTTCTTGCACCAATAATAAATCCTGTTTTAACAGAATCCGAAAAAAAGTTTCTTGGCCATGCTGCTTGATTAGGTTGGCCAAATTCACCATAAAATTCAACATGGTCTTTTGGCAGAACGTACCTAAACATAATAGACCCAAAAGACATATTATTATACTTTGGAGATAACTTATAATCAATCAATGCACTATCCGACTTATATTGTTGGCTAGTAAATGCATACCCAATATAAAAATTAGGCATCCACTTTGGATTCCAGTTAATTGATACTGATTGTAAATTGCGGTCATTTTTTAGTTTTGGGGCAATGGCTCCATCCCAAATCGTTCTCATGATACTATCATCTGGATGGGTAAAATTGGTTGGTGCCAAAATGCCCAGAACCAACTTAGCTTCAAATTGTCCAATTTTTGTTTTAATTGGTTGATTGGTTTGTAAATAAGCATGCGCAAAGCCTGATGCATTATTAGTCATGACCAAACTGTTTTTTCTACCTGGCCCCATCCAAAGGTTTTCATTACTGATACCAACAGCAAATTGATCGTATTTTAACCCAATCCTTGATTGTCCAAAATTAAATTCATCCACTGCATCATTACCTAACTTTCTATAATCGTCTATATTATTTTGAACATGGTAAAAATAACGAACCCACCAGTTACCGTCTAATGTATTGCCCTTAAAAACATCCTGTCTTAAATTTTCTGCGCGTAAATATTCAGGTTGTATATTAATGTCCAATGCACGCCATTGCAATTGTATCCCTATTGAAGCCCTTTCCTGTAAGCCTTTTGCGGGGATTATATTGCCATCATTGCTACTAATTGGCAGATGGCTATTATTCAGACGATTATCTGAAAATTGAAAACTTTTAATGCGTAACCCCTTCTCTTTTGGATTTGATGTATAAAATAAGTTTTGAAAAGTAAAAGTAGAGCGAATCATAAAGGATTGTTGCTTCACTAATAAACTATCTGATGTATTACCAATTAATTGTCTGTTTCTAAAATAATCCATTAATTGAATCTCATCCAAATAAGTATTCTGACCTACTGCTTGTAGGCTGATAAAACATATAGATAAGGTAAATAATTTTTTTACCATAAAAAGATAGTATTAAAATTGGCGTAGAGATTGTTTTGATTTTGTCCCATAGTCCATAAATAATTTTTTGAATTCACCCATTCTACATTAGCATTAAATAAAATATTTTTATATTTAAACCTAGATTGTAAGCCATAAGCAAAATCGTTCCATTTAAGTTTTCTTAGGCCTATAAATTCAACATCTGCCCTATTAAAATCCATAGGATTATGCTGGATATGATGAAAAATAAAACCAATTTTATTCCACCCCTTGTTCATGCTCAATTGTAAGGTTTGCATATTATTACCAAAACCTGAACCAGCACCCAATATCTGATTTTGATTGGTATACCCTTCAGGTATTTGACCATGTTCATAAAAGTTACCAGCATTGCGATGTAAATAACTTGGCGTTTGCCCCAGTTTCATGACCTCCATTCCAAAATCTAAATAGCTCTCATTATTTAAAAGAAATAATTTCTTAAATCCCAATATATAAGCCGTAGAGTGGGACATATCTAACCAAAAATCACGCCAATTGGCTTTGGCATCATTATACGCAAATTGGTAATACAATTCTGCATGTGATTTTGGGAACATCCACTTAGTATAAATAGAAACGGTTTGATCCTGTGGAAAAGTATCTCTCGCAGTACTTGTACTTCCAAAAAAAGCACTTAGAACTGGTATATTTTTTTGTACAAAGTCTGATGGCAACCTGTCTTTATAAGTTTGTATAGAACGATTTATTCCAATAGAAATATTTTTCAAAAAACTTGGTTGATAATCAACTGCTAAAGAATTTAAGAATCGGTCACTCTTATTGATATTTCTTCTTCTTAAACCATTGTTTTCAAATCCTTGTAAGGAATCATGGGTTAGAGTTGCACTAATCACTTGAAACTGAAAAGTACCTAAGAAGTTTTTAATAGGACGATTGCTATTGATAGAATAATGGAAAAAGCCTTGGGCATTATTACTCATTAACAATGAATTATAAATACCTGGCCCCCACCATAAATTTTGTGTAGAAACACCCATCGATACTTTACCTAAGTCAAATCTTAATGAAGAGTTACCTAATAATAATTTTTTATATGCTGGATTCACCTGACCCCAAGATGCACTAGTCTTATATTGTTGAGAGGCAGTTTGAACATATTCTGGTCTTAAAAGCAATTTTATATTTTTGAATTGCGCAAAGACTCCCCCACTTATTTGAAATTGATACCCTTTAGAATAACTCATTGCACCATCATTGCCTCCGTAAGGATGGTTGGTATTTAATTTTTGTCCAAATTGTAAAGGTAATTTTTTGAGTGTAAAATATTTATTCTTAAACAACAATGGGTCATATTCAATAGTACTATCAATCGTTTGCAATAAACTTTGATAATTCAATTTTGTCTCGGTGTAATAAGGTCTAATTGTTAAGTTGGTATTGGATGGTATCTTATCTAACAAAACTAGATTTCGTACAAGTTCATCAATATCTGTATTACCAACAGGGATAGGCATTTCTGCCTGTGATGCGACTTTATAATCAATGATTTCTTTTCTCAATACTTTTTTTACTGAGTCTGGTGTTGCCAATACATTGATTCGTTTTTCTAACCAATCTTTTTGTGCTTGAAGTTGTTGTATCTGTGTTTCAATATCAATGACATTAGTAGATAACTCATCAATTTTATTTTGCTTCAATCTTTTCAAAGGCACTTTGCCTATTTTGATACTTGTATCTTTTCTTTTTGTATTTGTAAATTGCGCTATCTGTTTTTTAAATAAAGGGCCAATTTTAGGAAGCTTTATTTGAATACGATTAGAAGATGAAGTAGCACTCTGCGGCTTTCGTTTTTTATCTTTGGGCTGTTTTACTTTTGGTGGAGGCTGCATCTTTGGCTTTTGGACTTTGGGCTGTTTAGGGGGCGCTTGAATCTTTTGTTTTTTTACTTTTGGTTGAGGAGATTGCTGATTTAATGAGTCATCTAGTGATATCCTTTTACCTTTTAAAATACTAGGCCATTTAATGGATGCTATTTTTTGCTTCAAATTGACCTTCTGTGCATGAACTTCATTATTACTTGAGCCGATAATGAATACAATTGAAAATAAAAGGCCAACAATTAAAAACTTCCTATATAATGAATTAAGATACATGTAGTAAAGATATATAATTATTTTTTTATACGGCTTATAAATAAATCCGTAAGAAGTATTTTAAATGCACTTATTTTAACAAAGTAAAAATGTACAAGGACAAACCAGATGAATGCACAAAATAAGACAAGAATCAATTTAAGAACAGCTGCTGTTACTATTAAAGCCACTAAATAAGGCAAAATCAAATAAGGAATAGCAAAAACAATTTCACGTGCAATAAGTGCTTTGGTATTTTTTAATTGAATCACTTTTGAAGAGTAGAATATAAAAAAAGATAATACTAGCAATTCGGTACATAGTATAATATAAGCAGCACCATCTTGCTTAAACTTTGGTATCAATAAAAAAGAGGCGATTAAGCTAAATAGCATCCCTACAATTGCCGATTTAAGAATAGCACTATCTTTTGAATGGACACTTAATATCTGAAAGCCAAAAATAGTTGATAGGCTTACAATTAATATCAATGGCGCAGTAATTTGAAGTGGTGTGACAGCTGATTCAAAACTTGAGCCAAATAATATATAGATGATCTCAGGAGCCAATGTATACACTAATAAAGCAGTGGGAATACCAATGCTCAAAACCAATTCGAAAGATTGTTTCAGCATTTTCTCAAATTGAACCAAATCTCCCTGCTCAAAATATTGAACCATTTTTGGAAACATTGCTGCTGTGATTGCTGCGAGTACAGCAATAATAATTTTTACCAATTTTAAAGGTGCACTATAATATCCAACACTTTCATTGTCCGCTAATATTCCAAGAAGTACTGTATCAAAATGTAAATACACACTAATAGAAAAAATAGTCAAAAACAATAAAAACAAAGGTTTTAAATGTTGTATTAAATTTAATTCTTTGATTCGAATATTTTTTAGATCAATGAACTTGAATAAAAAGATAAAATTAATAACTCCTAAAAAAAAGGTCAATCCAACTTGCAACTGCATGTACTTAACGTAATCATTGGCCTCTTTAATAAAAATAAAAATTGCAGCAACAAAAATAAGTCGAATGATAAAAAAACGAACAGCAATATATTTAAACTGATTGATACCAGTAAAAAACCATTCTAATACAAAAACCTGAAAAAAGAAAAAAACAAATGACCAATAAAATAAATTAGAATGGCTTGATAATTTATTGGTATATCCTATTGTAAAAAGATAGAGTATACTTAAAATGGAAGTAGCAATTAGATTTATTAAAAACAGTTCTGCAAAAGTATTTGAAAGGGCTTTGGGTTGATCTTGTTTTTTTGCAATCTCCCTTACGCCATATACAGAAATACCCAATGCTGCCACCAAAGCAAAATAACGTGCATAGCTTTCAGAAAAATTATACAATCCAATATTTTCGGGACCTAATACCCTTGCTAGATAAGGAAATGTAATGAGTGGAAACAATACCTGTGACAAAGCAAGCAGCACATTGTAAAAAATATTTTTCTGAGTCTGCATCTTAAATTATCTATAACTTTCGTCTACAAGAAAACGATACAAATTTGTAAATAAAGTAGGGATTCTTTTTAATTTATACTCAATTGGTATACCATACACATATTTTCTATGAATCACATCACGCACAAATTCTACACTAAATTTTGTTGGATCTCGCTTTACAATATCTATACAATAAGCCTGTAATTCTGCAATCTCTGTTAAATTATCTTTGCCGTTTCTAAAAATTCGATTGTCTGTTCTGATTGGCCTGCAATGTTTCATGCTCACTGCATGTACCACAGCAGTTTTTGTTTTGCCAAGTAGCACTTGTACAGTAGGAATTAAATACACATCTATCCCTGTTCCAGAAATGCTTCTATTAAAATCCTTTCCTGCTTCAAAAAATACTTCATTGCAATAAAAAGGCGACATAATCTCTACCCAATTGGTAGGTATCATCACATTGCCTGCTTTTTGTATAAATTGTCGATGGTGATAATAACTATCATGAGATAAACTTGCCTGAAACACATCTAATGCTTCCATATTGGCAATAAATAATAATTTATTTAAATCACTATAACTTATGTAGATATCATCGTCTAATAAACCAATATACTTAAAATCATTTACCTTTTTTTGTAATAAATAGGTGTAAACGCCTTGTAAAATATCGCCCTTACATTCTGTTTGTTGGCTTAAATAAAATGCTGGTTGCAATGCTTCCAATTTACTTGCATTGTCTTGTCCGCTATAATCAAAAATAAAAAGATCAAAATCAGGTGCTGTATCTTGAAGCACGTAAGATAATGGAGTTGAAATCCCATCCCAACTAATTACTACAATAGATTTTTTTGACATCATGCTTAACAAAAGTAAGCTAGAATTTGATTTCTGAAGCTAAATATCTTAATTATTATGATACGCTTTAGCATGTCAATAGGTCTTTCTTTTCTGATTGTACTATCCGTTGTTTGCCAAGTAGATATTAGTTCAGGCTTCATAGCACCTAATTTAATTTGATCTTGGTCTACGTAATATTTATATAGATCTACCGGATAGTTTATTTTACTAGACTGCGCTAATAAATGCTTTGCAGCTTTTGCATTTAATGAATAGCCATATGCCCCATAAATTGACCTTATTAAGGGGCTGCCAATGCTATATTTTTTGTTGATGGATACAGCAGTTGATCTCTTTATACTGACATGGTTATTCCATGCGCCCCAAAAGAATAAATCATAGCTTTTTTCTACAATAGGCATAGTTTGCTCAATCAGATGAATTGCATTGATCTTACTATCCGATTCTAAGACTAAAAAATGCTGATCCTGCCTGCCTTCTTGCACTATTTTTTTCCAAATACTGCGATGTGACATGAATACGCCAAGCTCGGAAGGCATTAATTGATAGCCTGATCTTTTAAAAGCATTACCAATCAAGTCTTTAATAAATGGCACTTTCTGCCTGGAAGGGAAAATCGGTTCTACCAATACGGCATTAGGTAAAGCTTGCTGCAACTGTTCTACCTGAGCTTTTCGAGCATCTTCATTTTGTCCATAGATTATATAAGCAGGTATCTGTTCGTTCATATGGAAGCATTAATAGGGAATAGTAGTGGACTTATATTTATTAAACTCACAATAATACTGCCTAGCTACCGTATAGGGAGTAAAGAATGCTTTAGAGCCTCCGCTTGGATAGAGTATGAAATGCTTTTTATTTAGTAGTTGACTCAAGTGAATTGGTAAACTATCCGCACCAATGATAAAATCAGCCTCTTGTATAAGCTGGATCAACTCTTTAAAATTATTATACACCGTTTGATTGAATATTAAATCCGTTTGAACTTGAACTTTAATAGGACGTCCTGTTCTATTCACCTGACTCACTCTTTTAAAATAAGCCACCTGCATACTTGCCCCTCTTTGATTTACCTCTTTTATGATGGACTGAATAATTTCTTGAGGGATATTTCTTTTTGATATTCTTGCATCTGGTAATAATAGAAAATGTTTTTTCTCAACATGATCGTTGATGAATTTTGAATTAGGTTCATGCCCAAAGAAATTAGCATATTCCTGATACACAAAATCCTTATTGACAATACATTCGAATTTTTTTTCCGTGATAAATTGTAAAGCGCCTTTTTTTCTTCGCTGTTCTAAGATTTCTAATCCCGTATCAATAGAAGGATTTTCAATAATGTATTTTTTAATTTTTTTAGCTTGCTCTAGGGTGTTTTTATGAAATAGATTCCTGTTAGTGAATAAATTTAACTGACCAAGATCAATTCCAAAATCTTCAAAACTAATATCAAGTTGACTCGTATCTAAAACGGAGGAGATGGCTTCAAATAAAGGATATAAATGATTAGAAGCTATAATTTTGATACCTGCTGGATTTGAAGACAACATCGCAGACCTAATTGCAATCACAAAATCGCCATAAGCTCTGAGTAAAAATAGGCGACGCATTTACGTTATTGTAAGGTTTCTGTATATAAATAAATGGCAAAAAATACGCCAATTAAGACCCCAACTAACATGCCTCCTAATAAATAAATAATCCAATGGTAGGTTTGATTTACTAAAGGATACTTTGGCATATCTAATACTTGTATCACGGGTGTTTGATTGATCTGTGATAGCTTTAATCCTTCAAGATTTTTCAATACCTCACCATATAAGGTAAACACAACAGACTTGTCTTTTTGCGTTAAATCCTCATTCACAACATTGGATTTAATCCCACTATTTGCATTCACTAATGCAACTGCTTGAAATGATTTACTATATAATTTATCGTGTAAAGAATCTGCTTTTATTTGTAATCGTGCAATATTATTATTCATATTGCTAGTCTTGATATCTACATATAAATCTCCGGTTTCTTTTAACAAACGCTCTGTAAATAATTTTGAGAAAACTTGATCTCTGGAAATAACTTGAATATTAATGATGGACCCTTTTTTATTTTGTCTTTTAACTTCTAAATTGTTTTTGACCACTTTCTGATATACATCAAATAAAATACTATCCTTTTTTAATCTTTCTACTTCGTTTTTTGGTGTGGTGTAAAAATTAAATTTTGCTAACTGTGGATCTTTAGCCCATTTTTTATTTTCTCCATATGCCAATGAATAGATGTCTGCTAGAGTTTGGGAATTGGCATTGTTCGTATCAAGATGACTTAACAATACTTTTTCTACAATCAACCTTGACTGCATGATGTCTAAAATATTGTCCCCTTCAAATAAGCCTGCATTGCCTCCTGTTAAACTTCCAATATCAAAACCCACACTTGAGGCTAGTGCACCTATACCCGATTTTGAACCTGATTTTTCCTCTACAATAAAAGTGGCTTCGGCTTTAAATTTGTCCTTTTCAAAATAGGCATAGCCCAAGCCAATGCACCCAGTGACAATGGCAATTTTTAAAATGAGGATATATTGAGAAAAGATATATTTGATGGCTTTCCCCACTAAACTCATTAAATCAGAAAGTAAAATCTTTTCGGACATATAAAATGTTAACTACAAAGCAATTGTTTATCAATTGATTGTAAAATTAAAGCTTTTAGGTAAGAAATTGACAAAATCAAGGACTATCTAGCCCATCAAGCCCCTATCTACTCAATCTATAAATCGTCAAAGCTGCTCTTTTGATCAAAAAAGGGAGTTGATTCAAGTGGATGGTCTCTCCCGGCGCGTGCGCGCCGCGTCCCGACGCCCCCAATCCATCAATACAATCCACATAAGCCGCTACATAGGAAATATCCCCTGCACCGCGGGATCCTGGGTCGCCCGCCACCGTGGCACCAGCTCCCATATCCATTGATATTGAATTGATTACGCTTAAAACTTGGTTATTGCCTTCGGTGGGTGCCATACTTGGGATCCCGTCCACAAAACTGATTTTGGCACTTGTTTGGGCTAGGTTTTGCGCCACAATCTCCTTCATTTTGACCCTGGCGCGGTCTTTTTGGTCTTCGGTCAAGAACCTTAGGTCTCCAGTCACCGTCACTGCAGGTGAGATAATATTGGTTTTGGCAATGGCCGCGCCTTTTGATGTCTCACTATTGTATTCAATATCGGACCCGCCAATGATAATGCCTGGGTTAAAAGTTAAATATTTCTCGGTGCTCAGGGTTTCTCTAAACTGATTTAGTATTCTTGCGGCCTCATAAATAGCGCCATAACCCGCGCCTGGTGTGAAGACCCCGGAACTATGTCCTGTTTTTCCGGTCACATCCAGTCTCCATCCGCTCGCACCCCTTCTTCCAGTAGCCACCGAGTTCAAGCCATTCGCGCCTTCAAAAGCCAATGCGATATCTGCCTGCTTGGCCCGATTGATAAAATCGCCTCGTGTCACTTCTCTTGGATAACCCGCATGCTCTTCGTCCCCTGTAAAATATGCTGTGATATCTGTGTTTTTTAATAGGCCCGCTTGCTCCAATGCTTGCAATGCCATAATCACCACCACGTCTCCACCTTTCATATCGTTCACCCCTTGACCAGTTGCCGTTGAATCATTCAGCATCGTAAACGGATTGGCTGGCATGTCTGGTTCAAAGACAGTATCTAAATGTCCGATGAGAAAAAGGCGTTTGCCTTTTTTGGTTGCGGCGCCTGCGCGACGACTCGCCACTAAATGCCCCGCACGTTTGATAGAGTCTGGCATCGCAACCCACTCTGTGGCGAATCCTGCTTTTTCAAATTCCTTTGCAAACAAGGCACCTACTTTTTTCACGCCCTCTATATTCAAAGTCCCACTATTAATATTCACCGACTCCTTAAGCATCTCAATGGCCTGCGGCATATGCGCATCAATCCATGCCATCACTTGCTTTTCCTCTTTAGTTAAACCTTTGGATACATTAGCTGCAGGCGTTTTCACTTGCTGCGCAATACTTGACATTGCAATGAGGATGGATAAAAAAAACAGGATAGATTTTTTCATAGGAATTTATTTTTAGAGGTAAAACGTTACCTCACACAATTTAATAAAAAAGGCCCAGCTAGTGCTAGGCCTTTCGTATTTTATAAAATTAATCTTGTGTTAATTCCCAATTGGAATATTCACTTTAAAGCTAAAGTTGCGTCCCATATTGAATACACCCATGCGGCCAGTAGCATCGTTCATTGGACCATACTTTAAACGATTCAAATGATGTTGGTACGCTACATCGGTGATATTTTGTCCCACTAAGGAAACACTAAATAATGTTTTATTACGATGTTGGATCTGCGTGCTATAACCCAGATTCAATAAAGTATAAGCAGGTGTTTGCGTTTCTGTATTGTATCCAGTAAATGGATTGTTCTGTGCAAACACATTGTCTAATTGCAAATTGATGAAACTATTTTTGATCAATGTAGATTTTTTGAAGAGTTCAATTCTAATTTCAGACAACCATCTTGCACTTGGAATGCCTGGTAAATTTTTAGAGCCGTCCAAGGCTTCTTTAAATTGTCCACGAATCAAGCTCACGCTATTTTCTATATGCAACCAATCTAAAGGGTGGGGATGAAGATCGATATTGAATTCTGCACCATACAAATGCGCATCTTTTTGTCTAAATGCAAAAGCGTATAGTTCTTCTCCTGCTGGATCATGCGCGTAGTCCATGATAATAGAATCTCCTCCACCCACTGCAGTTAACTTTTGGTAAAAGATATAATCATTCA
>JACCDU010452902.1_pt1 | contig 16524 bp, 18 predicted proteins | sample 7446081 | NCBI WGS metagenome assembly JACCDU01 (sample SAMN15323447, study PRJNA562643) | freshwater metagenome | isolation source: river surface water | place: USA:Blue River Watershed | collected 2017-08-17
AGAGCCAGCTCCGCCAATAGTGACACACAGCGTGCCACCAGAAGTTAAGCCGGTTGAATATTTGATTGCAGCGCCGCCAGCCCCCCCCCCCCCAACGGGGCCGCAGCAAACGTTAAAACCACCTCCGCCCCCACCCCCCCCCCCCACAATCACCTTAACTGCGGTAATGCCAGAAGGAATGGTGAATGTGCCGTTGCTGGTAAATACTTGGCCCCGTGTGCCAGGGTTGCCGGTAGCCGCTGTGCTTTGTGTGGTGCTGTCATTAAACGTAATGACCGTGCCGCCAACTGTAATAGGCATTTATTGCTCCTTATGGTGTGCCGCCAGCAGTGATATTGCTGATCGCAGTAAAAACGCCAGCAGACGACATTGATGCAATTGTCGTCCCGCCGTACTTAAAAATCAATTTACCGCCCGATTCCTCAATCGTGAAATTGGTGGTTTTGACGCCCTGCGAATTGATGCCCCAATCGCCAGATGCGCCGCTGCCCGTGGTAGATGGAACGCTTAGGTTAGCCCGTGCGTTTGCAGCATCAGCCGCGCCCGTGCCGCCGTTGGCAACAGGAACAGCGTTTACCAATCCATCGGTTGCGTCTAGCTGCCCTGATGTGTTTAGGTTGTTGGCAAGCTGTGAAAGGTTGTAGGCTTGTGTCATTTGATGCCCTTATGCCGCGCCATCACGCGCAAAAGTTTGCTGGTTCAACAGCGTGAAATTGTTGTTGATGGTGCTGCTTAGGTTGTAGCCCGAACTTGTTGCAGTGTAATCATAGGACGAACCTTTAGCAAACAAAGCGCCATTTGCGTACAGCGCCATAGATAGCGGATTGTTGGGGAACGTATATGTAAACGCGCCGGATGTGGAATAGATAACCGTGTTTGTGATGTTGGATGCAGGCACACCCAAGTTATTAGCCGCCATCTGAATCAAAATCAATCGGCCAGTAACGTTTGCCGGAAAGCCTCCAAGCGTTGAACCGCTTAGATCATAGTCAACCTCATTTAACGCCGCACCGTTAACAAACAGCAATTCATAGCCATTAAGCAGCGAAATTTCGCTTGGCGTATATGAAGCCACATTTGTTAGATCAACTTCGATCCGGCTAAATGGCCTGTATGCGCTGCCCGCTGCTCTATACCTGTAAATAGGCAGGCCAGCAGTTACGCCTGAAATGGTGGTGGTGAATGTGATTGTTTTGGTGGTGGTATTAACTGATTGCACCGTGTACTGTGTCGGTGTTCCAGTATTAGCAAACGTAATTACATTACCCGCCTCAATCAACTGATAAGGCGCATCGGTATAAACCACGCTGTTAGACCCAACAGTATTAACCGCCGTAATCAAAGGTTCATAATAAGCGTCAGTGCTTACTGCCCGCATATTAAAAACCACCACAATCTCACCCAAAGCACAAGCGGTATTCATAATAACCGCCGATGTGGTTTCCGTATATTCAGTGTTGCTCAACAAAACACCATTGCGATAAACCAGCACGTTACCAACAACATGAGTAACCGCAAAGCTGGTTTGTCCTGCGGTTGCTGAGAAAACCGATTCGGTGAAATAGAAGTTATCCGGCTGTGTAAAGCCCACCACCCGGCCGTAAATATCAATCGTTAACGTGGCAGCGTTAAAAGTTTTGCTATAAACGCCAGCCCCAAAGTTTAGGAAGCGTTCCAGCGAAACAATCATTGACCCGTTAGTGTTGTTTGTCACACTCAATAGGCCATCAGCACTGCTTACAGATGTTGTTCCGACACGGGTAATCTGTCCCGTCCTTGCATCTAGGTCAATGTAATTGCTTCCATCTGGCAGGCCCGACCAGATTGATGTATCAAATTTAGATGTGTCCGTAGGAACAAAAACGCCGGTCTGATTTGATTGAGCAGCGTTGCCAATATCAAAGCTAAAGCGCCGTGATGTGCGGTTAGCAATCAGCAAATAATTGTCCGTGCCAAAATTGCTGCTGGCTTGATACCATGTGTATTCACTAGCGCCGCCGCCCGGAGGGTTTGCCGTGGAATTGTTGTACAGGCCAAAGTAGGCTTTGTTTCTGGGATTGGTGCTAAATCCAGATGTGCCCGTGGCATTGTCAGCGTAAGCCACCGCGATATATCGCTCGGTGAACTGGAATGTCAAAGGTCGCCAAGCGTAAACGCTGGATGCTGCACTAAATGCGCTGCTACCTAGGGCATTGACCATTCGGGAAAAGAAATACCAATCACCCTGGGGAATATCGGTCAACGTAACCACGCCCATGCTTGCGCCTGGGTTAAATGGATTGCCGCCAGGATTTACCGCTGTTGTACCGGCAAAGATACGCTGATCATCCGTAGGTGTTGCAAACGCTGAATACCAGATTTCCGCATATTGGCTAACGCCTGCGGGGGCTGCTGTGACCGCTAGGCCAAATGAGGGAACCGCTGCGCTAGGCTGGCTTGATGTGATCGTCGGGGGTGTGATTGTGCCAAAGCCCAAAGGCGAACCAATGCCGGTATTTGGGGCTGGTGTGAACTGCGTAACGTTGGCATCGTCATAGACTGCCGGGTTAAATTCCATCAGCGTCAGTGCCGCAGTGATGGAACCATCCGACCCAAACTGCTCAACCACTTGCGCGATTCGGAACAGCTTTGCGACCCAGCCGTAATTTGCATTAGTGACCGTAACAATATCGCCTGCTTCAAGCTGCAAGCCTGAATAATTGATATTGACCTTAATCTGCAAATCTTCCCGCGCCGCTTCCAGCAAACGGTTTGCAATGTACTGCGCCCGCACACTATCATTAACTAAGCCAAGCGTTACGGTTTGCTTGTTAACTGGCTCGTTGGGGTACATCAAAGACGGATTGACCACAGCCAGATTAAACAAGGCTGTATTGAACGAATCCTGATTCGTACCGTCCGGAAATTTGACTTCGATGATGTTGTAGCTAGACGACAAATCAATCGGGCTGATTTGAATTGCCGAAACCATACGGGAATCGTTAATATCCATCGCCACCGTGTAGGTGGGCGATTGAACAATAACACCCCATTTAGCTGTGATTTCGTTGTAACGGATCAAGCAATCAGCGCAAGACGCCATTGCCTGGATGTTTTCCATTACTGTCTGGTTTGTATCGACGATGCCATCAAACCTAAACCGGGTTTGTGAAGCCGTTGAACCGGAATAGGTTGTGTATGTAATAGACGCATCGCTGTAGGTATTCAGCGCCGTTAGGCTGGTGAAATCAATTTGCGAAGCAGACAGGGCCGCACCGTAGCGGGTGGATTGCAGGTAATCAGAAAGGCAATCACCCGGTTTTGATCGGCTGTTAGTAATCTCAAACCGTGTTTGCTGAATGCCGGTTAAGTTTGCAGTTTGGCTGTAGGTGATTTCAACAATAGCAAATGCCACATTGGACATTTGTTTGGTTACGTCCCACTGATATACCAAGCCACCGCCAGACATAATCTGAATGGCTGTTTGTGACGTATTGACGCCGGACGAAGAACCATTGCGGTACAGGTAAATATTTAGCTTGCCCGCAACCGTGTTATCTGTGACCCCGGTAGATTCATCCAGCAAACCGATAACTTTATATTGGTCGGTTCCGTCAAAAATGCATTTCTTGCCGCCCCAATACACATCCCCAAAATTGATCGTATCGGGTGTTTGCCCTGGTTCTGTGTTTGTCACTTCGCACAGCGTCATGACGTAATACAGCTTTTGATTGTTGCTAGTAATACTCAGGTCGGTGATGATGCCGCCGGTAAATGCCGTGCCATAAATTACCGGAACCTTATTACTACCAGCCGGAGGAATCTGTGTCGGGCTTCCAGGGTTTGGGGTTGCGTCATTAGTGCCAAAACTTTTTGGGGCGAATGCTTTGCTAATGATTGACGATGCAATCATGTTAATCGCAAATGCTGTAGCTGTTGCAGCAAAGCCCGCCGCAACTACGCCCGCACTTACAAGATAACTCGCAATAATTGTTCCCGGCATTACATCACCCAGAATTCTTCAAGTTTTTTAAAACCGTAACGCTCATAGCTTAGATCGGGGCTGTTTACCATTTTGCTGATAAAGCAATTCGTGATCCGTCCGGCTTCACGCATCTTAATCGCTTCATCTAAATATTCGCGCAGCAATCGGTAGCCCGCTGTCCCGCCCCTGGCTTCCTCATCCACCCAATAGGCAAACTCAGTTAGAACCAGATGCTTAGGCGACCAAATGGAAGGCATCACGCCAGCGATTAAAACGCCCAGAATGCGGCTTTCTTGCTCCGCGACTAGCACCATCCCCTGGCCCGCCATTAAATGCGTTAGAAGCGTTTTAACGTGTTCCCCATCATCCGCATCGGCTAGGAACCCGTAAGGCATACATGAACGATAGTCCCGCAGCTTGTCCAAAATCTGCGGAATGTCGAACGGGGATGCCTTACGAATTTGCGGGCGCATCTTTGCCGAATTGATAGTTAATCGTTTCAATGAACGGCACACGATCCATTGACGTATCGCCGCTGTTGTAAAACTGCCACGAACTATTGTTTGTGTACCGACCAGCAATCCGGTTTTGCAAGATCAATTGAATGGACGATGCAGAAACGCTGATTGCGCCCACGTACATCCTGGCATCTTCCATCCATTGCTCACTGATGGAAAAGGATGTAATGATGCCGCTGAAATACTGATACAGGCCACCCGTGCCGCCCGTGGTAATCAATGCGCCATCGGTATCAAAGAACCCATGCCATAGCTGAATGGGCGAACCCTTGACGTTTTGTCCAAGCACAAAACCAAGCATTGACGTATCAATGCCGGACAGGGTAACGGTTGTATCGTTAGCAGTGCTTTTAATGTCCCGCTGCACCTGACCGATTGCCAGCAGCGTTCCGACTGACTGAAACGGGTTTGCATCAACAGCCGACACAGTTAAATCTGATGGCGCGGTGGTCATCAAATATGTGCCGCTTGTCGTCGTGATTCGCAGGAAATCAGCAATCCTGATATTGCTGGTTCCCTCAACCGGAGCGATTACGTTCACAGCACTTGCTCCAATGCTTTAAAAGTGCCTGACCAATTAATAAACGAATCATTGGTGATTGGCACTAGGTTATATGTTGGGTAATCCCTCAAGACCACTTGAAACGTTACGCCCGTATAAGTGTTGCCGCCCATAGAAACGGTCGTTCCATACTGACCAGCCACGCACTGCACATTACTTGTTAGTGGTGCAATCAGGTTCCGATGCACGAATACGTTAACTGTGCTGCCGCTACCACGCTGCACATCAGCCGTTACGATGTAGGAATACAGCCCAACTTGAACGAAATCACCGACCCTAAACAAATAAGCGGTTGACGAAATCGAAGGCAGGTTACTTAAAACCAGCACTTTGTTTGCGCTTGCCGTAGTCCAAACACAAGCAGCAACTTGCGGGGCAGTCATGTCGCCCTGATACTGCACGTAGTTCAACCAGCCGGTTTGCCCAAAGTTTAGATATTGAGGCAATGATTTATCAGGAATTCGCAAACTGTTTAGCGTTGTCCGGTTTTGCGAATACAGCAAATAATTCATTGGCCGCAGTTCAAACTGGAACGGAACAACCGTCAGAATTTCCGATGTGACTAGCTTCTGATTGCGGCTCAGTGTTTGACCCACAAATCGCTGATCATTGATGCCCACCGATTCGCAGATGGAAAGGATTGTTTGCAGGCTCATGTTATCGGCTCATAGGTAAAGACCGCTGGGCGCTTTGATTTGCTGCCCATACAGCTTGTTTATTTTGCGTCAAAAACTGGATTCCTGACTGTGTATCAATCGCGCTCATCTGCTGAATAAATGGCCCGTTGTAATTGATCACTTGCCCGCCACCCATCATGCCCGCTAGCTGGTGATTTGGAACGATAGCGCCGCTGCTTCTAGGCACAAACAATTCGGGGCCACGCTCTCCAACAAGGTAGGGGCTATTCCCAGACACGGGGCCACCATCTGCCCTAGCCGCCAAGTACTGGTTAAAGCCCGCAGGCAGCGCCTGGGATGCCATGCCGGGGCCAACTGTTGACCCAGGGAACATACTGCCAATCATCCGCGAAAACAAAGCGGTGGCCTGCGCCCGCAACTGAATTGCAATCAGGTCTTGAATGATGCTTTTCGTCAAATCCTTGAAAGATAGCTTTCCGGTTTGAACAAACTGCTTTAGCGCAGAATCCATGCTGCCGATCATCGAATCAAATGCCTGCCGCCCAAAGTCAAACGCTGTTGTCGCGTTTCGCGCAGCCTGCACCATAGCAGTACCAAAACCTTCGCTAAAAGATGCATTTTTAACTTTATCAGCCAAAGCTAAACGCTGTTTGGCTAGGTCAAATTCTGATTCAGTCAGTGCTTTAAGGCGCAGCAATGCCGCTTCCCTTTCAGCAGCAGAAAGCATTTCATTTGCGCGTATTTCTTTTGCCGCATCCTCATATTTAAACTGAATGCTCAAAACTTCCTGCGCGAACTGATACTCGCTGGCCCGCATCAACTTACCTTTATCAGCCAAATCTAGCATGATCTTTTGGCGCTCAATGGAAACAGCTTCCAGCTTTTGGCGCTCAACCAATGCAGCATTAGCCTTTTGATATTCGGTCGCTTGTTCAGCAATTAACCGCCTACCTTCTTCAATATCATCGACTTCGCGCTTTAGTGCTTGCTGTCGCTCGGCTTTGCGCTTTTCCAAAAACTCCAATTCCTTGCGTTGCAATTCATCAGCTTGTTCCGCAATTAGCTTTTGGCCTTCTTCGATTTCTTTTTGAACAGCCAAATATCCTTTGGCCCAATTGTCCAAAAGCCGCTTGCGTTCCGCTTCTGCTTCTTTATCAATTCCAGGCTTTACCGTTCGCACAGGGGCCGCTGCTGCTTTTGCGCTACGCCCAGCCAGCATTGCATCTTGTTCTTCAGCGGAAAGATCAGGGTTTTGATTTTTTAATTCGGCTAGTTTTCTTGCCAGCTTATCAATTTGCTGGGCATATGCCTCAATCAAAACCGGGGTGATTCCAACAAAAGGCGAGGCTGTAACTACCCTTTCCTCACTGTTTTTAATTTCTTCTGTGATTCGCTTTAATGTCGGGCCGACAAATGCAGCCATCTTTTCCAAAGCCCTGCGGGACATTTCCGCAAGGTTGTCATAGGCTTCAGCCGCAGCCTTAATTCCTTCTTCATGCTCTTTTGAAATTCTTGTTGTTTTCTTTAGTTCATCATTAAACCCAACAAAATCAATACCTTTTCCAGCCTTGCCGAAAACCTCCATGCCTTTAGCATTTCTGGTTAGCGTATCTTCCATTTGCGAAAGACCGCCCGCAGCTTTCTTGAACAAATCCTCCATGCTCAAGGTTTTAAGGTCGGCTACGGAAATGCCCAGTTCTTTAAGCGTTTTTTGCGCTTCAAATGAACCAGAAGCAGCTTTATCTACAAACGCTGTAAAGCTGGATAGCAGCTTTGAAGCATTACCGGCTTCACCACCGCTTTTCGCCAATGCATCGCGCAATTGGATGATTGAGGAAATGGCAACATCATTAGCTGTCGCCACATCCGACAGTTCGTCGGCGTACTTGATGGCCGCAGATGATGCAGCTACAAAAGCAGTGCCCGCAATAGCTCCATAAGTTTTGGCTTTTGCCGCAAACTGTTCTAGCTTGTTTGCTGCGTTCTCAATCCCGCGAGTAAATTCCGCGCTATCAAGGCCAAGAACAACACCAAGCCGACCTACAAAGTTAGTCATGATTTAAACCTGTCTTGCTTGAATCCTGGGGCCATCATCATGTAAGTCTTCAATGCGTTGTTTGACGCCTCTTTTTGCTGCTCAGGTGTCAATGGCGGGATGATGTAATCATACGCCTGACCTAAAATTTTGGATAGCTTGTAATCGGGCGCATTCGCGGGGCGCATATAGTTAAAAACGCCCGTTGTTAACTGCCCCAAAACAGTCAGCAATCCCTGATTTCCCAGAACGCCATCGGCATACATTGCCTGAATTCTGGTCATCGTCAATTCATCCAATTGCGCCAAACTGTCATGGGTGTGGCCGTTAAAGATCATGGCGCTTTCTACTTGCGTCCTTAACGACCCAATCAGTTTCCCCTTGTTTCCTTGTAGCCAGGGCTGATGGCTTCCGTAATCTTTTCAATCAAAGCAATCTGTACCGTCCAAGGAAATTCCGCTTCCACTTCCTCATAAGTCAGGTCGCTTAGGGTCATGTCGGGATGCTCAGGAACCAGCAGCTTGATGTATTCAACCACCCGGTTTTCGGTGATGGCCTTGTTCTTTGCTGCTTCCTTCATTGATCGGCCTTGGACGATCACATCATCAGCGGTAAATTCAATTTCCGAATCTGGCTCGGCTTTATCTTTAAGCGCCGCCAGCGGCTCAATCAATTGCAAATAGATGCGATTGATATGCTCATCGTCTGGATTGTTTACCTTTTGATAGATCGCATCCGCTTCAGCAACAAAAGGGATTCTGACCTTGAAGGTGTGCCCGCCCAATTCAAAGGAACGGGTAAAAATGTTCGTGCGTTTGGCTTGGTATTTTTCGCCAAGGATGTTTGATAGTTTTGTCATGTTTTATCGTTTCTGTTTGGTTCGATATTCGTTGATGCGTCTTTGCAGGATGACTGCTAGCCTGTTTACTGTTGATTGTGCGTTAGCCTCAAGTGCTGGTCTGAGATATGGATTTGCTGGGTTTCTGGCCGTGCCAAACTCTTGAGCAATTGCCCGCGCATCAGAAGCCACGCCGGTAAATGCTTCGGCATTTTCATATCCCAGCTTTTTCAGCTTGCGCCTTGCTTTCAAAAGCCCTTTGCCCTCGCTCATGCGGGCTAGCTTCTTTGCTGATGCGGTAGTGATTGTTCCAATAACCGTATCTGTGCGGTTAATGTACTTGCTGCGCTTATCTCGCCCTGTAGGTCGCCGCGCTTCAATTTGCAAAGACAAAGCCAGACCGCCCGTGTCTTTTGGAGCGTTGGCAATTGCTTGGGTTAGTACTGGCTGCAAGGATTCGCGCACAGCGGGCACTAGAACCCGTCTTGCGCTTTCTTTTTGACCGAAATCAGCTTCCAGTTCGCGCAATGCTTTATCCACCTCGCCAATGCCTTCTAGCTTGATGGTAACTGCCATGCTACGCCCCAGGCTTGATGATGCGGTGGAAAATCTCGTTGTTTAGCTCTTTGACATAGCTAACAACTTCAGCGGGGGTCATTGTGTCGGCATGACGCGCCGCGATTTGATGGCAAAGGCTAACGCCGGTCATTCGCTGTTGCAAATAACCAAACCATTGTTTCCCGTCTTTCTCGGCCTGCTGTGCCAGGAAAGCCAGCAGGTCATCGCTGGATTTAATATCGTGTTGGGTCATGTCTTGTAAGACCCCACCCCGGAGGGTGGGGCCATAGCTTTTAGCTGTTGGTTGACCAACCGTAGCTGTTGCCGCCAACCGGGTGCAGCGTGAAATTAAACTTGCTTTCGGCTGCGGTGTTCAAGTCCCAGGTCATGCCGCCCACACGGGCATTGAAGGCATAAGCCACGGTATTCGTGCCATCGTACACAGCAACAACGTAAGTACGGATCACGGAACCGCTGTAGCCATCGCCACGGATCAGCAGCAGGGCAGGATCAGCACTGTTCCAGGCAGCAGTAATTGCCATGCTGGTCACTTGGTTCTGTGTGGTGATCTTCGCGCCGGTACGTGCGCCAGCCACAGCGTAAGCTGCCACAGCATCATCAGCGCCGAACGGGGGAATGTTCTCGACGGGGATTTGCAGGCAGGTAGAACCAGTGCCAGTGCCGCCAGCAGAAGCGCCAATCAGGTTTGCGACCTGGGCAGTCCAGGTAGAAAGCTGTGCATCGGTCAAAGCAACTGGTGCGGCTTCATCTTGCATCCACAGGGTTGCAACGTAACCGGGCAAAACTTTATTAATGAGGGCCATGATTTTTCCTTTTGTAAGGGTTGACGAAGGTTAGTGTCTTGTCAGTTTGATATATACATGGTGGCATCCATGATCACTTGGGCCAGATTTTCTTCGTTGTTGAAAGTGTTGTAAAGCCATTGCACATCCACTTTAGCCACGAAAAACCCATTTGTTGATGGATTGCCAAATGTACCGCTGTACCCATGCAGCGCCTGCATGATTTGGTTTGATACCGTAAAACCGTCCTCAATCTTTTGCGTAAAAACTGAGATTTGGAAAATTGGGGTATCAATACCTTTATTGCTTTGCGTCTGACCCGTATAAACCGGCTGATGCACGTTGCGAAGCATCCAGGTTACAAACTTGGGCTGCGTTGCAAAGTTACGGTTAAAAGCCGCATAAACGGGCACAGGCGCGACGATTTGCGCCAACTGGTATTGGATGGTTTCCCCAAGCGCAAAAACGTTTGTTTGGGCCATTTAAACCGCCGTAACAGGATCAGTCCTGTAGCACAAAAATTTAACGCTCATACGATCATTGGCTTCCCGTGCATCGGTGATTCGCCAATCATGGCCCCGCCATGTAATCGAATACAGGTTCTGGTTATCCACCATCGCCTTAGCGTTTGGCGTATAGCGCAGCGTGAAATTCACAAGGTCTTGATAAAGCCGGTACTTGTCGCTAATCCGCAAGCTGTTAGAAACATCGCCAACTTCAGCCCTGGTCGCAAACCATTTGGTTTGTGTAGTAGATTGCTCACCGAACCCAGACTTACTAAAAGTCAGGTTATTTACATCAATATTTTCATATCGACGAATTGACATTACATCACCAGCGGCTTGTAAGGACGGAGCAGCGTAGAAACGCCAAACGGGATTTCTTTCATCTGCACTTCGGTGGTGTTGCTGCGGTTGTTGTACAGATGCACAAACAAAAGCAGTCCGGCTTGTTTGATCACAGGATATTGCGCTAGCGGGTTTGCCGCCGTGGTGTATTCGCAATAAACCGGGCTGGTCATGGCAGTGTTTAGATTGCTCGGCAGGCTTTGCAAAACAATCTTGTTACCGCTTGGGTCATAAAAATATGTGGAAGGGCTAACAGTCACCAATGTTGGCGGGCTGTTTTGCGTCCAATATTTAACTGAATTGATCACCACCCCAGGCTGTCCGGGATTCTGGTTTTGGCTGACTTCTGGCAAATCCAGGGTTAAAGGTGTGCCATTCAAAGACGATGCGTTATACCAAACCCGATATTGAACCGGGAAGATTGACAAGCCAATGAAATCTTCGATGGCTTGCCGCACCGCCAATTCCAGCATCTCAAGATAACCGTCTTGAGATTGATCTTCAAACAGGTTTAGCTGCTGGGCAATGCTTTCGGTATCAAGCCACTGCGTAGCAATGTCCCGATTGATCTGCTCGACCTTCTCATAATTAAACGGATTGCGGGTGGGCGCTCCGTAATTAAGATAACCGACCTGTTCTGTCGTCATGTTTTGCCCCTATTAGGCTGCACTCATCCGCACACCAGCGAACGGATCGCGCACCGACGATACCACGCGCTTTTCAGCAAACATAGTGATAAAGCCTGGGGCAGTTTGCTCAAAGGCTTTAATGGTCATTTGCTCGGTATCGCCAATCGTCAGGAAACGGGGCCAGTTACCCAGGTAGATTGGAAACGCGCTTGTAAGGTACGGGTTAGCAATGACCGGGAAGCCGAACACATTGCCAACAGCCGAACCGTCTTTGTCGCCAATCTCAAGGAACAACGGCAGACCTTGCAGGTCTTTCAATTGGCGCAGCGTTTGAATCATGGTCGGGGACATATGCCAAGCCGTACCGGGAAGCGCCCAATACTGCGAAGGCAGCGCATTAACCATGTCCACTACTTTGTTGTAGGTGACTGCTACGCCACCCAGCGAAACCGTGGCAATGGTGTGAATGCCGTTGGTCATGTTGACGCCGGATGTGCCGTAAGCACTAGCAGCGCCACTGACATACATATCCAGACCACGCAAGCCGCTTTCTGCGCCTGTGCTGGTGGTGGTCGATCCTGACTGATCGTTGTTTTGAACCATAGACGCGCCTTCAAGCTGCGCGAATTCCAGGGCCAAATCTTCCACAAGGGTCATATCCAGATTGTTCACATCGGACAGAACCGCCGTGCGGATCGGCATTTGAGCAACCAGAACCCGGACAGGAAGCTGCCAGATGCTGGTATTAATATTGGGGGAACCACTGTTAGGGGTAAACGTGTAACCCCAGGGATTCGTGCTGTTTGCAGCGTTACCCGTCTTAGCGACGAATTGCACATCTGATCCCAAAACAGGAATCTCACGCGAAAACATACGCAAGGGGTTTGCGTATCGCAGCGCAGCAAATGAATCATCGAAAACAACGTTACCACCAACACCAGAACCCGAACCGGTAAGTGCGGAGGCTTCGCGCAAATCAATAGTGGCTTCACGGCCTTCAACGATTGCCTTTTTAATACCGTCTAGGATTTTTTCGTTGGTTTTCATGTTTGTTCTCTTTAATTGCTTTAAAAAAAGCCGGGAGGCGAACCCCCCGGCAACTGGCTACTGCAATTAGGTCGCGGTTGCGGTGGAACGATAACGAACACCAGCAAACGGATCACGCACAGACGTTGCCAAACGCTTCTCACCAAAGAAGGTGATGAAACCGGGCAGCGTCTGGTCATAACGGCGCATGACCATGTTCAGACGATCCACGATAGTGTGGAAACGGCTCCAATCAGCAAAGTACATTGGGTACAGGCTGGTAGTGCCAGCCGAACCTGCCGTAGTTTGCGAAGGGGTGTCCAGGTACTTGTTGACCACCACATCGAAGCCCAGAAGCTGGCCTACGATACCGTCAACCGACAAACCTTCGTTACGATTGAAGATAGGTGCGCCGTTGCTGTCGCGCAGGGCACGAATTGCGTTCAGCAGGATCGGGCTGATCACGAACTTAGCCGATTCAGTCCAGTACTGTTGCGGCAGAGCATAGATCAGATTGATAACGTCAACATAGGTGATGTTGTTAGCACCAACCGTATTGCCGTTCGTGGTGATCTGGTCATACGTAGACACATTGTGCAGACCGCTGGTAGAACCAGTGCCGCTTGTGCCGAATGCCGATGTGCTGAACGTGCCGCCCGTGTAGGTGGAATTAGCGCCAGGGTACTGATCCAGACCGCGAAGGCCATCAGCGCCGCCGGTGGTAACAGTGCTACCGCTGCCGGTTTGGTCGTTGTTGGCAATCATCGAGAAGGCTTCAGCCTGCGCGAATTCAGCCAGCATATCGTCAACCACGTTGGCTTCCAGGCCATCAATGTCATCCAGAGCCGCAGTACGGATCGGGAATTGGACGTTGATATCCTTCAGCACGATTTGCCAGATAGACGTATCTTCCGTGGTCGGGTTGATGTTGGAAGTGCCGTTGTTCTGGATAGCGTAACCCCACTGTGCGCCAGCATTGCCGGTCTTCACACGGAACTGATAGCTAGAACCATCGGTAGCAACAGTGCGCGAAACACCACGCAAAGGGTTAGCCAGACGCAAAGCGCGGAACACGGGGTCATAAGCGGTACGACCACCCTTGTTGTCGCCGCCAGCAGTCAGGGCAGAAGCCTCAGACAGATAGGCTTGCATTTCGGCTTCGTTGGCAAAAATCTTCAGTTCTTTTTCAAACGTAGATTTGCCATTCACCACTTGGCGAAGCTGCTCACGAACCGATTTGTTCACTTCCTTGCGAACGCTGGTGCTGGTGCGCTCAATCAGGGCAGGGGCTTGCAGGGTGGAAATTTTGGCTTCCAGGGCTGCAACCTTTTCGGTCAGTTCCGATTTAGCGGCTTCCACTTTGGCTTCAGCAGCCGCAGTGATTTCGCTGATTTTGGCTTCATTGCTGGCTGCAATAGCGTCCAGCTTTTCGATGATTTTGTCAGACATGATTAACCTTTCAAACGTGCATTAAGGGCTTGCATCAATTCGCGTTGCTCAAGGGCTTCAAGAATTGCTGCTTCTTCGGTCACATCCGCATCAAGATCACCCTGATTCGGCGCAGTTTCAAAATCGTTTTTAACAGCCTCACGCTGTTCCAAAACTTTCTTGAAGGTAGATGCGGCTGTGACCGCATCTTTTTTAGATAGCCCTGCCTCGCGCAGCGCCTTCTCCAAAACTTTTAGATCAGCCGATCCGTCTTGACGGAAAAATTCCAGCTTTTGCACTTCGGCCTGGGGGTTGTTGGGGTACATCACCACGGACACTTCACGCAAACCGCCTTTGGTGATTTGGAAATATCCTTCTTCGTAGTATTCGCCCGAACCAGCGGGAAACACCGAACCATCTTCTTTAACCCACTGATAATCCTCGGCATAAGCGCCAACAGACACACCGCCAAACATGGCGGGGCTTTCGTTCATGACGTTATAAAGATCAGCGCCCTGGGTGGTGTTCATGTACAGCCGACCCGTGGCAGTCATGCCCTCATCATCAAAGGCAAACTGCGTCCATTCGCCTACAGGGATTTGATCGTCTGAATGGTTCACAAACATGGGCAACGGTCGGCCCATTGCTTGAAATTCTTTAGCCCAATCCATAAAGCCTTCGGGTTTATAGAAAAAGCGCCGACCATCTGCGCCCTCTCGTGGCCCCCAGGTGGTAACTCGCGCTTCAATCTTGCCCGTGGGTGCTTTGCCGTTTTGCTGGGCTTCGGTTGCCAGCTTTGCTTCGCACTGGATTAGCATTTGTTTGGTCATGTATTACCTCAACGACTTTTGATGCGTCAATGTCGTATATTTTCTTAGGGGGTCGCCCCCGGCGCTTGGCGGGGGGATCATTAGCCCTGTATGTTGCTAAAGATGCTACCACTATTCGGAAAATAATGGACACTTTTATTTATGCCTAGCAAAAAAACCGTGATGCTTGTTTCTTGCTTCAACTGCAACCAATTCGGCTAATTCAAGATCATCAAAAAATTTATCATAAACATTTTTTTTATATTTTTTTACCTGAACGCGCCACATTTTATGCGGCACACTCCAGCTAACCCCTTTAATTCCAATTTTGTTAAGTGACGAACAGGCCGCATTCATTCTGTTTTCAGATTGATTGCATTGCCTTAAATTTTCGACACAATTGTTTGTTTTGTTTCCATCTATATGATCTATTTGTTTTGGCATTTGCCCATTCACATACAAATAAATTAGACGGTGGGCCAAATACATTTTATTTTGAAAACGAATTTGCCAATACCCGTGGCTACCCAAAGAACCCGCTATTGAATTTTTTTTGCACCTTCCTGCGGATTTTTTCCAAAACATTTGACCGTTTTTATAATCAAAATTATCAATCAAAATGGATTGTGTTAAGGTCATTTTGCACCTATGTTCATTTTCCTAGTCTGATTGCCACCGCCACCGCCTGTATCTTGCGGGCTGGTTCCAGGGATCGAATCAGCAGGCTTTGAATCATTTTTCAATTCATCCGCGCCGGGCATTTTAGCCATGCCCATATATTCCCGCGCTTCATTGGCAGTCATGATGCCATTGGAAACGCCCGCCGTTGCAAAATTCATTTGATCCAGCGGGGCGCCTTTCAGGAAATTCTTAGTATCGAATTCAATGTACAGATTAGGGTAGCCGTTAAACAATTGCTGTTTCAGCTTTTGCTGCACGTTAACCAACACCGGATACATGGTGGATTTATAGAATTCATCCAGCATCGTTTGGGTGTTGTTGTATTTGCTGTCCCCCACGCCGACCATTGAGGGCGGTACGCCATACAAAGCGCAGATGCGTTTCATGGTTTGCAGCTTCAGATTTGCAAGGTCAGTATCTTGCAGCGTCAGGGGCTTGAGGGCTTCATATTTCATGCCCTGATCAAGCAGCATCCCTTGGCCCGGTTTGCTTTTGTCGGTCTTTTGGCTTCCAACCATGCTAGACCATGCTTCCTTCAACCGGGCAGCGATTTCTTTGTATTTGCTGTCCGGGATTACCTGCTCAGTGATAAACAGGCCGCTAGGCTTTGCGCCGTTCAGCATTACATAGTTTGCGTACACGTCGATATCCTGATCCAGCCCCACCAATTCAGCCGCCAGGATGCCTTTGTTAAAACCAGCGGAACCCTGCCACGCTTGATCCTTAACGTGCATCACCTGATGGGATGCCAGCGGCTCATCCTTGCTAAATCCATAGCTGGGGGTGCTAAGACGATAGGACGGATACCGGGCTGGGGTAATGGTAACCGCAATCAGGGTACTGTCCAGAATGTACATTTCCAGCGGGGTCTGGCTGGGATTGTCCTGGTCTTTCCTCCACCACAAGGTAAAGGCTTCGCCAAGCGTTTCATGCCACATCATCCACTGATACCAAAACTCGTACTGGCTTTGGAAGTTATTAGGGTTTTCCAGTAGGTTAATTACTGATTTGGCTTTTGCCTTGTCCCGTGTGCCCACCTTGTCAGATGTAAGCGCATCGACATAAGTGCCATCGTCGGCCTTTGCCATGATCTTGATGGGCAATTGCGAAATGGCCCGCGCCTTAACAGACACACAGGACATAACCGTACTGTTACGGGAAAGCAGGGACGTATCTACCGGCCTGCC
>JACCDU011367653.1_pt1 | contig 16512 bp, 16 predicted proteins | sample 7446081 | NCBI WGS metagenome assembly JACCDU01 (sample SAMN15323447, study PRJNA562643) | freshwater metagenome | isolation source: river surface water | place: USA:Blue River Watershed | collected 2017-08-17
CGACTTGCCCGGTCTGGGTGTGGACATTGACGAAGTGCAAGCAGCCCGCTACCCCTGCGACAGCGGCGTGACCACCTGGACCCAGACACGCCTGATCGACGGCAGTTTGCACACCCCTTGATTTTTGTCAGCGCCGCAGGCGATGGCCGAAATGAAAGGTCTCAAAGTCCTTGCGCGCAAGTGAGTGGCATGGTCCAGAAGGGGTGCTTGCTCAAGGACTCTTTTGCTTGTGGTCAGGACGCGTTTGTTGTCCGCTGGTAGTCCGCCAATGGAGGCTTAATCCCTATTGCAACAGGGCGGTCTTTAGGGGAAGTGGACAAAAGGCTGGACAGTCTGTACTTTCGGTTTCGGCCACTTGTAGACATTTGCCAAACCACAATCGCACCCGTTAAACTAACCATCTGGTTAGATATTTAATTGGGTTTGTGACCTTACAACGGAGCTATCAATGGGACGTAAGAAGGGGTACGAGAGGGAGGAACTTATCTCTTCTGCCTTTAATGTTTTTCACCGCCTCGGCTATCGCTGTAGTCGGGAAAGAGATGTCAACACTGAAGCCACTGAACCTTACGCCGCAACAGATGGTACAAAACCTGATCAAGAGTGGCGCGCAGGTTGAGGTTTGTGGCCTTTATCTTCCTAATACTGGCCGACAGGCCAGTGAATTGATCTCAGGAGTTACACCTGCCAAGCCATCCGAGGTAGCAGCCCATCTACTCAAGCCTGGTATCCAAACTCTGAGCTTTTGATAAATTTAAGTCCTGCACAAACAAATCGTTAGTACCGGCAGGCAGCTTGGGGTCGGCTGCAGCCGTTGGCGTATCGCTATCAGCCTAAGCTGCGCATTCATCCCGATATGAGGGCAGGACTACAGCCCCCCAACGCAGAGCATAAAAAAACCTGCCAGAGGAATCTTGCAGGTTTTTTATGGAACAGGCCTCTGCGCGTTGAATCAGCCGCGACCGACGTAAGGCATGTTGGTGGCCATCACGGTGGTGAACAGGATGTTGGCCGACAAGGGCAGGCGCGACATGCTCAGGAAGGTTTCGACCACGGCCGACATGTCCATGCGGGGTTCGGCTTTGATGGAGCCGTCAGCTTGCGCCACACCTTTGGCCATGCGTTCGGTCATGTCCGAGGCCACGTTGCCGATGTCGATTTGGCCCACGGCGATGTTGAAGGCCCGTCCGTCCAGCGAGGCAGCACGGGTCAGGCCCGAGACGGCGTGTTTGGTGGCGGTGTAGGCAATCGAGCCATAGCGCGGCACATGGGCCGAAATCGACCCGTTGTTGATGATGCGGCCGCCTTGTGGGCTTTGCTCTTGCATCAGCTTGAAGGCATGCGAGAGGCAATAGAACGCGCCATTGAGGTTGACGTCCACCATGCGGCGCCAGTCGTCGCCGGTCACATCACCGGGCAAGGTGGTGGGCAGCGAGATGCCTGCATTGTTGAACAGCAGGTCCAGGCGACCAAATTGGGCGCGGACTTTCTCGAACAAGGCCTTGACCTGTTCTTCGTTCGACACGTCAGCCGGCATGGCCACGCCATTGGCGGCGTTGGCACCGGCTTTGGCGATGGTTTCTTGCAATGCATCGGCACGGCGACCGACCAGCACCACTTGCCAGCCTTCGCTCAGCAAACCGAGGGCGCAGGCCTGGCCGATGCCGGAGCTGGCACCGGTGACGAGGGCAACTTTTTTCATCAGGATGTCTTTCAGAGTTTCAGGATTCGAGGGGCTCAGGCTGCAGCGCCTGCGAAGGCGATTTGCACCTTCAGCGACTGGCTCTTGTCGGCCGCCAGATCGAAGGCTTCGATGGCGCGGTCCATCGGCAGCACGCCGGTGATGACCGGCTTGCCGTTGATCAGGCCTTCGTTCAAGAAGCGCACGGCAGTGGCAAATTCGGCATGGAAGCGGAAGGTGCCGCGCATGTCGACTTCTTTGGCCACGATCTGCGTCATGGGCAGGCTGATGTCGCCGCCCATGCCCACGGTGATGAGCACGCCACGCGGTGCGATGGTGTCCAGGCCTGTGCGCAAAGCGGCTTCACTGCCCGAGGCCTCGAACACGGCGTCAAACTGGCCTTTGTCCACTTTGTATTTGTCCAGCGCCTCGGCCTGGGTCTTCAGGTTGATGGTTTCGTCGGCGCCCATTTCCTTGGCGCACTTCAGCGGCAGGTCGGCGATGTCGGCGGCCACAATGCGGGCCGCACCGGCACGGCGCAAGGCACCAATCAAGAGCGAGCCAATCGGGCCGCAGCCGGTCACCAGCACCTGTTTGCCCAACACGCTGCCTGCGCGCTGGATGGCGTGCAGGCCTACAGACAAAGGTTCGGCCAAGGCGGCTTCGGACAGGCTCAGGTGGTCGGCGATCGGGTGGGCTTGGTAGCCCTCGATGACCAGCTGTTCGCTGAACGCGCCCTGGATGTGCGGGAAGGGCATGGCGCTGCCGTAAAAACGCATGTTCAGGCAATGGTTGTGCTGGCCCGCCTGGCAAAAGCGGCAATGGCCGCAAGGGCGCGAAGGCGAGATGGCAATGCGCTGGCCCACGGCCACGCCTTTGACGTCAGCGCCCACGGTCTGAACGATGCCGGAGACTTCGTGGCCCAGGGCAATCGGTTCCTTGATGCGCACGGTGCCAAAGCCACCGTGTTGGGCGTAGTGCAGATCAGAGCCGCAAATGCCGCCATAAGCGACTTGCACCTGAATTTGTTGGGGGTTCAGGGCAGGCAACTCGCGCTGTTCCAGTCGCAAATCGCGGGGGCCGTGGCAAATGACAGAACGCATGGGGAATGACTTTCAAATAAGAAGATGGGGTATGCCGTTCGATCAATACAGCCAGCGCGCAGGCACCATGACCAGCGCCGGGAACATCACCATCAGGAACATGACAATGAACTGCACGCTCATGAAGGGCAGTACGCCACGGGTCACATCGTCCATGCGCATGCGGCCCACGCCAGCGACCACGTTGAGCACGGTGCCCACTGGCGGTGTCACCAGACCAATCGAGTTGTTGATGATGAACAACACACCGAAGTAGACCGGGTCAATGCCAGCGGCTTTGACGATGGGCATCAGCACCGGTGTGAGGATCAGGATGGTGGGCGTCATGTCCATGGCGGTACCCACCACCATGCACAAGATCATGATGACGAACATCAGCAAGGTCGGGTTGTTGATCAGCGGTTGCAGCATCTCCACCAATTGCATGGGCAAGTTGGCGACGGCGATCAACCAGGCCGACACCATGGCCGCAGCCACCAGGAACATGACCAAGGCGGTGGTCATGGCGGCGCGTTCAAACACTTCGTACAGCTGTTTCCAGCTGAGTTCGCGGTACACCACACCGGCCACAAACAGGGCGTACACAGCGGCCACCACAGCGGCTTCGGTGGGGGTGAAGACGCCCATGCGCAAACCCACCAGAATGATCAGCGGCAGCATCAAGGCCCAGCCTGCGCTGCGCATAGAGGCCATCACTTCCGAGAAGGTTTTACGGGGAGGGGGGCTCAGATCTTCCTTGCGGGTGAGGTACCACCAGGTGATCCACAGACCCGCGCCCAACAACACGCCGGGGAAAATGCCGGCCAGGAACAGCTTGCTGATCGACACGTTGGCGGCCACGCCGAAGATCACGAAACCAATGGATGGCGGGATGACCGGACCGATCACACCGCAAGCGGCGATCAAGCCACCACTGCGGGCCTTGTCATGACCCGCTTTGACCATCATGGGCAGCATCAAGGCGGTGAGCGCTGCGGCATCGGCCACAGCCGAGCCCGACAGGGCCGACAGCAAGCAGGCGGCGACGATGGTCACATAACCCAGACCGCCACGGATGTGGCCGACCAGCGCCATCGCAAAGTCCACAATGCGGCGCGACAGGCCGCCAGTGTTCATCACTTCGCCAGCGAGCATGAAGAAGGGCACGGCCAGCAAGGGGAAGCTGTTGGCGCCCTCGATCACGTTGAGCGCCAAAATTTGGGCGTCAAAAATGTTCATGTGCCACATCAGGGCCACACCGCACAGCAGCAAGGAGAAGGCAATCGGCACGCCGAGTGCCATGGCGGCCAGCAAAGAGCCAATGAAGATGAAAATGGTCATGTTGTGCTCCCTTGCTTATCGTTGTGCTGTGGGCAGGTCGAGGGTGTCTTCTTCCGACTCGCGGACGCCGATCAGTTCGGCATCCTTGAGCTGGCCTGTGGCCAGACGCCACATCTTGTAGGCCAAGACTGCGCCACCTGTGACGGCCGCGAAAATGCCGCAGCCGTAAAACAAAGCTTCAGAGGCTTCCATGACCGGGCTCTTGGTTGCGAAGTTCATGCCCACGATTTGCCAGGTGCCTTTGGCCAGCAGGCCACAGCAAAACAGCATCAACAGGTTGGCGATCACAAAGCAGATTTTTTGGCCACGAACCGACAGGCGCGAGATCAGTGTGTCTGTGCCCAGGTGGGTGCCTTCTTTCATGGCCACCACAGCGCCGAGGAAAGTGATCCAGACAAACAGCCAGCGTGACAGTTCATCCGAGACGGCCAGGCCTGAATTGAAGCCGTAGCGCAACACCACGTTGCCAAACACGAGGACGACCATGATGGCCAAAAATATCACCATGATGATTTTGATGAGCTTGCAAAAACGGTCTATGAAAAGGTCAAGCATGAGGGGCCTTTTTTAAATACAAAAATGATCGACGCCAAGCGCGATCATCGAAGACAAATGGTGGTGGGGTGTGATCATTTTGATCACAGCGTGGCGGTGACACCACCGTCCACATACAAAACGTGGCCGTTCATGAAGCGCGACGCCTCGCTGGCCAGAAAGACGGCTGCGCCGCCCAGTTCTTCGACATCGCCCCAGCGGCGGCTGGGCGTGCGCCCGACCAGCCAGGCGGTGAAAGCCTCGTCCTTGACCAATTTTTCGGTCAATTCGGTCTTGAAATAGCCAGGGCCCAGGCCGTTGACGTTCAGGCCGAACTGGCCCCAGTCGATGGCCATGCCCTTGGTGAGCATTTTCACGGCGCCTTTGCTGGCCGTATACGGTGCAATGCCGGGGCGACCCAGCTCACTTTGCACCGAGCAGATGTTGATGATCTTGCCCTGACCGCGCGGGATCATTTTTTGCGCGACGGCTTTGCTGACGAAGTACACGCTGTCCAGGTTGGTCTTCATCAGGGTATGCCAGTCATCGTCTGCAAACTCGTGCAGCGGTCCGCGAATTTGCATGCCTGCGTTGTTGACCAGGATGTCAATCGGGCCTTGTGCCTCGATGCCCTCAATGGCTGCACGAACTTCGTCTGCGTTGGTGACATCAAAGGCACGGCAGCTGACCGAGAGCTTTTCTGACTGCAAGGTGGCTGCGGCTTGTTGGAGTTTGTCGGCACTGCGTCCGTTCAAGATGACGTGTGCGCCCGCTTGCCCCAAGGCTCGCGCCAAGGCCAGGCCAATGCCACCCGAAGAGCCGGTGACCAGGGCTCTGCGGCCGTGCAGCTGGAAAGAATCAAGAATGCTCATGCGATGAAGCCGGTGACCCGGCATGAAAAAGTCCCCCTCACGCGAGGGGGACAGGGGTGACAACTTACTTGGTGGCTTCAATCGCTTTGAGCAATGCAGGGCCGTTCTTCTCGCCGAAGGTCTTGGCGATTTCAGCCGACACGATCTTCTGGAACGGGGCCATGTCCACGTTTTCGATCACTTGCATGCCCGACTTCTTCAAGTCGGTCACCACCTTGCCGGCGTTTTGTGCATTCAGATCACGTTGGTACTTGGCCGCTTCACGGGCCGAGTCCACCACGATCTTCTGGTAGTTGGCTGGCAGGCTGTCGAACTTGGCTTTGTTCATGGATACGATCAGCGGTGAATACACATGGTTGCTGACGGTGAGGTGCTTTTGCACTTCGTAGAACTTGGACGACAAGGTCACGTTGATGGGGTGTTCTTGTGCATCAAAGGCACCCGACTCCAGCGCGGTGTACAGCTCGGCGATCGGCATGGGCGAGGGGTTCATACCCAGCAGCTTGAAAGCCTGGATGTGGTACGGGTTGGGGGTGGAGCGGATCTTCAGGCCCTTCAAGTCTTCGGGCTTGTTGACAGGGCGCTTGTTGTTGGTGAAGGCGCGCCAGCCGTTTTCCCAATAAGCCAGGCCCTTCAGGTTGTGCGGTGCCAATTCATTGAGGACGCCCGTGCCCACTTCGCCGTCCAGCACGTTGTAGGCATGCTGGGCATTGCGGAACACGAAGGGCAGTTCCATGGCCGCGGTGTTGGGCACCATGCCGTTGTAGTTGGAAGCACCGCTGGAGACGATGTCGATGGTGCCACCGCGCACGCCGTTGATCATGGCACCGTCGTTGCCCAATTGGTTGGACGGGAAGATGGTGATTTCAACATCGCCGTTGGTGCGTTGCTTGACCAGCTCGGCCAGCTTCAGAGCGGCCGCGTGCTGGCCATCGGTCGTGTTGACCGCGTGGCCCATTTTCAGGTTGAACTTGGCAGCAAACGCGGCAGAGCCGGTGGCGGCGATCAGGCAGGCGAGAAGCAGACGGGAAATTTTCATGGTGTTGTCTCCTGGTTGAAAAAAGAAAAAACTCAATCGGTGGGCAGCGCGTATTCGTCGGCGCTGAAGACGGTGTGGAACACGGTGCCATCGAACATGGCGATCAAATCCTTGGACACTTCGCGGCTTTCCATGCGCACGGCCGAGGCCAGGGCAATTTCGATCGATTCGCGGCTGGGGTAGCGCACCGACAGCACCATGCCAAAGTGCGGGTCGGCCACATCGCTTTCGACCTGGCGCAGCACGCGCACTTCTTGCGCGCCCGGAAAGCGGGTCCACAGGGGCACGAGTTTTTCGCGGATGTAGCGGTTGAACGCGTCTTCCATGCCGGGTTTGACGTTGCCTTGGAAGAATGCACAGCGGATGAACATGAGGGAGCTTTCTAAAAAATCAGAGGGCAGGGTGCAGAGGCGAAGACGTTCTTGCCTGCAAGGCGGCCAGCGCCTGCGCGACCATGTCCTGCACCGGTTCGGTGATGGGCAGGCGGATGACATCGGTCTCATCGGCCTGGGGTTTTTCGAGGGCGAAGAACTGGCTGTCCAGCAAGCCGGGCTGCATGTAGTGGCCCACGCGTTGGTGCATGCGCTTTTGAATCAGCTCAAAGTCGCCGTCGAGGAAGACAAAACACACATCGCCCGCTTGTTCGCGGATGCGGTCGCGGTAAGCGCGTTTGAGCGCCGAGCAGGCCACCACACGGCCTTGCGCATGCGGCTGCGACAAATATTGGCCAATGCGGTCCAGCCAGGGCCAGCGGTCGGCGTCCTGCAAGGCGATGCCCGAACGCATCTTGGCCACGCTTTCGGGGGCGTGCAGATCGTCGCCATCGACCATGTCCAGACCCAGGCGTTGGCCCAGGGCGGCGGCCATGGTGGACTTGCCGCAACCGGATACCCCCATGACGACGAGGCGCAAAGTCGGTGTGCTCATATCGGTGCGAGGCGTGCGGGCCAAAGTTACTTCACCAGGTCCGCGCACTCGGGCACGGGGGTGCGCAGAGGCTGGCCCGATGTGCCGGCCTGCATGTTGGCAAAGGCCAGATCGGCCATGGCCTGACGGGTCTCATGGGTGGCACTGGCCATGTGGGGGGTGAGCACCACGTTGTTCATGGTCCACAGCACCTCGGGTACATGTGGCTCGTTGGCGAACACATCGAGGCCTGCGCCTGCGATGGCACCGTTTTGCAAGGCCGCGATCAGCGCCTCTTCATTGACCACGCTGCCGCGTGCCACGTTGATCAAAAAGCCGCGTGGGCCCAGGGCCTTGAGCACGTCAGCGTTGATCAGGTGTTTGGTGCCTGCGCCGCCGGGGGTGATGACCACCAGGAAGTCCACATTCGCGGCCAACTCGGCAGGCGTTGCAAAGAACTTGAAACCCGAATCGGTTTTGGCGGAACGTGCGGTGTAGGCGATCGACATGCCAAAGCCGCTGGCGCGCTGGGCAATGGCCTTGCCAATGCGACCCAAGCCCACGATGCCCAAACGGGCGCCCGAGACTTTGCGGCCCAAAGCGATGGGGCCGCTGGGCCACTGGCCTGCGCGCACAAATTTATCGGCTTGCGGGATGGTGCGGCCCACCGACAGCACCAAGCCCATGGCCAGATCGGCCACATCGTCGGTCAGCACGTCGGGGGTGTGGGTGACGGGAATGCCGTGCTCGATGGCGGCGGCCACATCCACGCCGTCGTAGCCCACGCCAAACACCGACACCACTTTGGCGTTGCTCACCTGGGCCAACAGGCTGCGTGGCACGCTGGCCTCGCCCGTGCCGGCCACGCCCACGATGCGGGGGGCGAGGGCTGCAAAAGCGGCGGGGTCGGTGATGTGGGTGCGGTCGTGCACCGTGTAGACCGATTCCAGCGCTTTTTGATAGAAGGGGTGGAGTTTGGCCACGGCCAGCACATCGGGTTTGGACACTTCAATCACTCCAGTCGGGAAACAGGTCTTGGACAGCGCTGTCCAAAAAATTCAAAAAAAAGTGAGAACGAAAATCTGAGTGCTTGTCTCGTGAATCAGGGTTTTCCACGAATCTTCAAAATTTTCGTCCCAAACTTTGGGATAGCGCTATCCTATCGATTTTGAACCCGCCTTCTTCTCCGGATTAACCCTTGTCCAACGCCGTTTCGCCGCCCCCCAAGACCGCCAAAAGCCACCGTGCCACCGGCCGCATCACGCTCAGCGATGTGGCCCATGCGGCCGGGGTCAGCCCCAGCACCGTCTCGCGGGCCTTGCGGGGTGAAAGGGCGGTGGACCCGGCCCTCATCGAGCGGGTGCAAGCGGTGTCCGCCAAGCTGGGCTATGTGCCAGACCCGGCAGCCCGGGCACTGGCTTCGCAGCGCAGCAACCACGTGGCCATCCTGATCCCGCTTTTGTCCAACGCCTTGTTTGTGGACCTGCTCGACGCGGCCCAGAAAACCCTGCGTGCCGGTGGCTACCAGACCCTGATGGGCGTGACCCACTATGACGCGAGCGAAGAAGAACAACTGCTGCGCGAGCAACTGCTGCACCGCCCGGCAGGCCTGTTGGTGACGGGGCTGGACCACAACCCGGCCACCCGCAAACTCATGGCCAGCAGCCAGGTGCCCTGCGTGCACCTGATGGATTTGCCTGCGACCGATCAGACCGATGCACCGTACTGCGTGGGCTTTCGCCAGACCGAGGCGGGCGCGGCCATGACGCGGCACCTGCTGGCCCAAGGCCGCAGGCGCATCGCTTTTGCCGCCGCCCAGCTGGACCCGCGTGTGATGCAGCGTCTGTACGGTTGGCGCAGCGCCTTGCAGGAGGCGGGGGTGTACGAGCCCACGCTGGAGTTCCTCAATCCCGCGCCTTCATCGCTGGCTTTGGGGGGCATCCTGTTCGAGCAAATCATGCAGCAGCGCCCGGCGGTGGACGCGATCTTTTTTTGCAACGACGACTTGGCCCAGGGCGCCCTCATGGCCGCATTGCGCATGGGCATTGCCGTGCCATCGCAAGTGGCGATCACTGGTTTCAATGACCTGACCGGCAGCGACCAGATGCTGCCCGCCCTGACCACGGTGCGCACACCGCGCGCCCAGATCGGTGAGGCGGCGGCGCAGATGTTGCTCACCTTGATGCGCGGCGAAGTGCCCGAGGCACCGCAGTTGGACCTGGGCTTTGAGATCGTGCAGCGGCAAAGCAGCTGAAAGAGACGGCCTTGTGGGCGCCCCGCTGCTGGGACGATGGCTGGGGGTCTGCGCAGGCCTGATCGCGGCGGGGGCGCCGCTCCCACAAAATGGGCAGTTCGTGGTGCTTTGTAGGAGCCCCGCCCTCGGGGCGATGGAGGGTCGGCGCAAGGCAGATCGCGGCAGGGGCGCCGCTCCTCCATGGGATTCAGGTCAAGGGACTGCGCAGCACGTTGATCAATGTTTCGCCCCTGCTCAAGCGTCCGATGTTGTCGGCCAATGTCTCCTGACGGCGGCGCACCGTGCCCGATGTCCAGCCTGACATGTGGGGCGTCATCAACACGTTGTCCAACGACGCGAAATCAAACTGCGAGGGCGCGCATTCGGGCTGTGTGGGCGTGGGGTACTGGTACCAGGTGTCGATCACCGCGCCGCCAATCTGGCGGGTTTTCAGCGCTTCGTACAAAGCCTTTTCATCGATCACCGCACCGCGCCCCACGTTGAGCAGCACCGCATCGGGCCGCATGGCCGCGATGGCTGGCGCATCGACCAGACCCTGTGTGTTCTCGGTCAAGGGCAGGCTGACCACCACCGCGTCGCAGCTGCCCATGAAGTCGTGCAGGGCGTCCAGCGTCCAGCTGCGGTCCACCACTGGGTGGCTGATGGGGCTGCGGTTGGCCACATGCACCCGCATGCCCATGGCTTTGGCGCGCCCGGCCACGGTTTGGGCGATGTGGCCAAAGCCCACCAGGCCCAAAGTTTGCGAGCCCAGCTCGCTGCGCAGGGCCGTGGGGCGACCGGCCCAATAGGTCCAGCGCTGCTGGCGCAAATCCTGGTCGGCGCGTGCCAGTGGCACATGGCGCATCAGCAATGCCGCGATCACGTATTCGGCGATGGCGTTTTCATGACCAAAGCAATTGGCCAGGGTGCACTGCGCGGGCAAGAGCGCGGTGTTGACCGCATCGGTGCCCGCGGCCGGGGCATGGAACAGCCGGGCTTTGATGGGCTGGGGCATGTCGGCGTTGAGCTTGATGCCGATCACCACATCGGCGCTTTGGTAGTGTTCGCGTTCACCGGTTTGGTCAAGCGCATCGCTCAGGTCCAGCACCTGGTGTTCGGGGGCGATCAGGGCTTCAAAGCCTTGGCGGAAATTGGCCGCGTTCTGGCCGTGGAAGACGATTTTCAAAGGGGTGGTGCTCATGTTGTCTCGAGAATTGGCGTGGGCGATTGAAAGGCAAGAATTGGGCGCCACTATGCCAGAAGCCCCGTGCCAAGCTGTTGGCTCGGTGACAATCGGGCCTTCTCTTCTTTGTTGAAACGCCTGCCATGACCACCTTGAAACAAGTCATCCTCTTCACCGATACCGACGGCCGCGCGCGTTTTCGCGATGAAACCGTTGAATTGACCGAAGGCACACCGCAAAGCCGCTTGTCAGCGCTGATGCCCACCAGCGGTTACCAATTGCGCCAAAGCCCGGTGGGCTTTCGCAGCAGCTTCCATTGCACCGGGACGCCGCAATGGCTTTTCGTGCTGGGCGGTCAAATGGAGATCTTTTTGCAAGACGGCAGCTCGCGCATCTTTGGTCCGGGCGAATTCTTTTATTCCAACGACACACTGCCCGAAGGCGCGACCTTTGACGCCACCGTGCATGGGCACTGGAGCCGCCAGGTCGGGCCTGATCCGCTCGTGACCCTGTTTGTGCGGGATTGAAGTTCGCTTTTGGCGCAGACCCCATGTCGGAGCTGAAGCTTCGACCTACAACAAGCCCATCCGTAGGTCGGTGGCTTCAGCCCCGACGTTTTGCGCTCTGCTGCTGCTACATACCCCAAAAAAAATAGCCCGCATCAGCGGGCTATTCTTCATGAGGGGAGTCGATCAGCGACCGAAGCCGCCGCGGTTGCCACCGCCGCCGCCAAAGCCGCGGCCACCACCGCCTTTGCCGCCACCATTGCCGCCGCCGTAACCACCGCCACCATGGCGGCGGTTGCCGCTGGCCAGGCTGTCGATGCTGGTGCGGGTCGGATCGGGCTGACCGCTGGTGCGCACGGGCTTGCGGTTGGGCAAATCCAGGCGCGCGAACTGCGTGGTCTTCAAGGGGTCGATGTGGCGTGGCAACTCGTCGCCATCACCGCGTCGACGGTCTTGACCGCCGCCTTGGCCACCACGGTTGGGACCACGGCCTTCACCGCGACCCTCTGCACGGCCTTCCGGACGTGGGCCATTGCGAGGACCACGGCCTTGGCCTTCGCCACGGTTGTCAAAACGACCACCGCCTTCTCGGCGGCCTTCGCCCTGGCCTTCAAAGCGGGCTTCGCCCTGGGGGCCATTGCGGCGCGATGGCGCAGGACCATTGCGCGATGGACGGGCTTGGCCCTGACCTTCGGCGCGTGGTTGGCGTTGACTTTGGCCACCACCCGCGGCCTTGTTGTCACGGATGCGTTGCATCATGTCCTGGCGTGCGGCCTTGGCGGCTGCGGCCATCACATCGCGGCTGGGCGGTTTGCCTGCGCCGCCCCACAAAGTCTGGCGACCCATGGCGATGGGCTCGGCAATCTCGCCTGGCTCGGGGCCAAAGCCTTCGAGCATTTGCACCGGAATCTCCTGCTTGGTGAAGCGTTCGATGTCCATCATGAAGCCTTCTTCGTCCAGGCAGACCAGGCTCACGGCCTCGCCGCTGGCACCGGCGCGGCCCGTGCGGCCAATGCGGTGCACGTAGTCTTCCGACACGTTCGGGATCTCGTAGTTCACCACGTGTGGCAAGTCTTCGATGTCGATGCCGCGCGCCGCAATGTCGGTGGCGACCAAGGCGCGGATTTCGCCGCTCTTGAAGCCTGCCAAAGCTTGTGTTCGGGCGGTCTGGCTCTTGTTGCCGTGCAGGGCCATGGCCTTCACGCCATTTTTGGTCAGGAAGTCGGCCACATTGTTGGCGCCGAACTTGGTGCGGGTGAACACCAGCACTTGGCTCCAGTCGTGCTTTTGGATGATGTGCAGCAACACGTCTTTTTTCTTGTTGCGGCCCACGGGGTGGATCACCTGTGTGATGCGCTGCACCGTGGTGTTGCTGGGCGTGACCTGGATGCTTTGTGGGTTCTTCAGCAAGTTGTTGGCCAACTCACGGATCTCGTCGCTGAAGGTGGCCGAGAACAGCAGGCTTTGCTTTTCTTTGGGCACCAGGGCCAGCACTTTCTTCACGTCATGGATGAAGCCCATGTCCAGCATGCGGTCGGCTTCGTCGAGCACCAGCATTTCGATGGTCGACAGGTCCAGGAAGCCCTGGCCTTGCAGGTCCAGCAGACGGCCGGGTGTGGCCACCAGGATGTCCACGCCGCGCTTGACCTTGTTGATTTGCGGGTTCATGCCCACGCCACCGAAGATCACGGTGGAGTCGAGCTTGAGGTATTTGCCGTAGTCGCGCACCGACTCTTCGACCTGGGCGGCCAATTCGCGGGTGGGGGTCAGCACCAGGGCGCGGATGGCTTTGCCGCCGAAGCGGTTTTGGCCGGGTTCGGAAAGGCTCAGCTTGTGCAGCATGGGCAAGGTGAAGGCGGCGGTTTTGCCAGTGCCGGTTTGTGCGCCAGCCAACAGGTCATGGCCTGCCAGCACAGCAGGAATCGCTTGCGCCTGGATGGGCGTGGGATTCTCGTAGCCTTGCTCGCGCACGGCTTGCATGATGGCCGGGGCCAAGTTCAATTCTTCAAAGTTCATTTTTCACAGAGCGCCATGTCCGGCGCAGGCATCGGCTCATTCAACTGCGTTTGGCAGTTACCAGCGAGGGCCGATAGGTCTTGGGGTGGGCATGGAAACCGCAGGCGCTTGTTTTGAGCGTTGCCTGGATCAGGCCCCAGCAGAAGTGCTGATGTTGCGGCAACTGGAGGCTGCAACGGGCACCATTGTCTCACAAGTCGTGAATCGGTGGGCAAGCGACGCAGGCCATGGGTTCAAACCCCAATTCAACAAGGTGCGGTGCGCCCCTAGACTGGATGGCACAACCACTGCGAAACCCATGAGGCCCATGACCATGAACACCTGCTCCGATCGCCGTCAACTGCTCCAGACTACCCTTTTGGCAGCCACTTTGGTTGCCACCTGCGCGCCCTGGATTCAGGTTGCGGCTCAAACACCCAAGTGGCCCGCCAAGCCCATCAAGATCGTGGTCGCTTTCCCGCCTGGAGGGCTGACCGATGCATATGCCCGCAATTACGGCGAGTTCCTGAGCGGCCGACTGGGCGTGCCGGTCGTCATTGAAAACAAGCCCGGTGCAGGGGCCATCATCGGCATCGATGCGGTGGCCAAGTCGCCCGCCGATGGCTACACCTTTGGCATGAGCACCTCGGGCACTTACTGGCAAAACCGCATTCTTTATTCCAAGCTGCCCTACAATCTGGACAAGGATTTGACCCCGGTGACCGTGTTCCCGTCCGGCCCACTGGTGGTGGGCATCCACGACAAGATCCCGGCGAAAAACATGACCGAGTTTGTCGCCTGGGCCAAAAGGAACCCCACCTCCATGGGCACTTACGCGCCAGGCTCTTGACCGCACATGTTGGCCGGCCAGACCAAGCGCCACCATGGCACGCAGATCCAGTCGGTGCATTACAGGGGGGAGGCCGCCATGTGGTTGGATGTGGCTTCCGGACAATCGCAAATCGCCGTGGGCAGTTTCCAGGCCTTCAACGCCATGGCCTCTCGGGGTGTGCGTGCCATTGGCGTGACCGGCAGCTACCGATCGCCCAAACTGCCCGATGTGCCCACCCTGACCGAGCAGGGCAACACCGAGAAGCTCGTGACCCTGGAAGGGGGCTTGCCCCTGGTGGCTCCTGCAGGCACGCCTGAAGCCGTGCTCAAACGCATGGCCGACGAAGCCGTGGCCTGGTCCAACACCGACAAAGCCGCCAAGTTGCGCGAAACCTTCGCCATTCCCAACAAGCCCAAGAACCTGGCCGACACACGCAAGGACTGGGAGGGTGAAGTGCCTGTGTGGATCAAGCTGGCGGTGGACCTGGGGATCAAGCTGGACTGAGCGGCACATCACCATGTCGGGGCTGAAGCCACCGACCTACGGAAAACCACAGACGTGGCTTGTAGGTCGGTGGCTTCAGCCCCGACATGCCTTTGGCGTTGCGGTTTAATGGCGGCCATGAACAAAACCGACCAGATGAGTTTTTTCGGCTTCGAAGCTGAGCCTGCAGCCGAGCCCGCAGCCGCAACGGCCAAGCCTGTCAAAGCCAAAGCCGGAAAGCCTGCAGCACCAGAGGTCAAGTTGCCTGAGTTGGTCCTCGCGGAGTCGGCACCGCCCGTCATGCCCGCAGCACAGGCCCCGTCTTTGTCACAGGTACAAGCCTTGCCCGAGCCCCTGGATGCCAGCGCTGCGCCGGCCGATGACCATGAGGCCATGGCACAGGCCTTGGGGCAGCACCCTGACTTTCGCGTTTTGCGGCGCTTGCTGCCGCGCACCGATTACGGACCGGTCAACGGCCAAAGCACGCGACGCGTGATCGTGCTCGATACCGAAACCACCGGCCTGGATGCCCGCAGCGAAAAGATCATTGAACTGGCCCTGTTGTCTGTGTTGGTGGACACCGCCACCGGGCAACCGGTCGGCCCGGTCACGGTTTACGAATCGTTTGAAGACCCTGGCAAACCCATTCCGCCACAGATCACCGAAATCACCGGCATTGACGACAGCATGGTCCAGGGCCAGCGCATCGATGACGCGGCTGTGACCGCGCTGGTCGAGCAAGCCGATTTGATCGTGGCGCACAACGCCGGTTTTGACCGGCCCTTTGTCGAGGCCCGGTTTCCGGTCTTTGCGCGCAAGGCCTGGAATTGCTCGTTTGCCGGCATCGACTGGAAGAAAGAAGGCAGCGGCTCGGCCAAGCTGGAATTTTTGGCTTCTGAACGCGGTTGGTTCTACGATGCGCACCGCGCTCAGGTGGACTGCCATGCCCTGCTGCAGGTTTTGGCATTGCCCTTGTCAGGCGGCCAGACCGGCTTGACACGCTTGCTGAACGGGGCGGGGCAGACCCGCTACAAATTGCGGGCCACCGGTGCGCCGTTTGAAGCCAAAGACAAGCTCAAGTCGCGCGGCTACCGCTGGGATGGCGAAGGCCGCGTCTGGTGGTGCAGCCTGGCTTCTGACGATCTGCTGGACGCTGAATGCGCCTGGCTGCGTGCCGAGGTCTATGGTCAGCGCAGCGCCCGCGTCATGCTGGAGGCCATGGACAGCCTGGTGCAGTTTTCCAGCCGTCCGGGCATCGTGTCAGACCGAAGCCTTTGACTGCTGATCGGGGTTCCGATCAAACGCCGTAACGGTCGCGGTAGGCCTGCACTTTGGGCAGGTGCTGGCCCATCTCATTGCCGTCTTGTGCTGACAAATAAGACAGCAGGTCGGACAGCTGCGCGATGCAGCACACGCTCATGCCAAGCGTGTTGCGCACGTACTGCACCGCGCTGTGCGGCACGTCTTGCACCGAGCCGTCGGCTTGTTTTTCGGTGGCCATTTCCTGGCGGTCCAAAGCGATGGCCATGGCGTGGGGTGTGGCCCCTGCCGCCTTGATCAGGGCAATCGATTCGCGGGCGGCGGTGCCTGCGCTCATCACGTCGTCCACGATCAGCACGCGCCCCTTGAGCGGTGCGCCGACCAAGGAGCCGCCTTCGCCATGGTCTTTGGCTTCCTTGCGGTTGTAGGCAAAGGGCACGTTCTTGCCCAGGCGGGCTAGCTCAATGGCCACGGCCGCACCCAGCGGGATGCCTTTGTAGGCGGGGCCAAAGATCATGTCGAACTCGATGCCGCTGGCCAGCAGGGCTTTTGCATAAAATTGCGC
>JACCDU010025294.1_pt1 | contig 16500 bp, 16 predicted proteins | sample 7446081 | NCBI WGS metagenome assembly JACCDU01 (sample SAMN15323447, study PRJNA562643) | freshwater metagenome | isolation source: river surface water | place: USA:Blue River Watershed | collected 2017-08-17
CAACTCTGGAGTTACAGGCCTCTGAACCAATTAAAAATCACATAGAAATGGGATTTAGCGGCACGAGTGGCGATGGGTCCATCACAACTTTAATTTCAAAATTACAAGCTATCGGCTATTATAAAGAGTTATTCAAATATGTGTATGGTTCCGAAGAAATCACAGAATCTAAATTACAAAATGCTTTGGCACAATTTATACGAAGTATACAATCTTTTGACTCTAAATACGATGCTGGACGAATTGCAGTTCAAAGTGATAATCAAGCTTTTCCCAATTTTACAGCCCAAGAAAATCAAGGGAAAACGTTGTTTTTAACCCCTCCAGTTTTTGATGGATTAGGAGTTAGAACTTCTGGAGGTTTTGGTTGCGCAGCCTGTCACGCGGCACCAGAATTCGATATTGATCCAAATACAAAAAACAATGGAATTATAGGTGTGTTAAACGGTACTGGTATAGACATTACCAATACTAAAGCCCCTTCACTACGAGATTTAGTAAATGCTAATGGAATCCCTAATGGACCTATGATGCATACTGGAGGTTTAGTAACTTTACAAAATGTAATTGGTCATTATGGTTCCATTAATCTAGCAGCTAGAAATACAAATTTAGATCCGAGATTAGCTCCGAATGGTTTTGGTCAACAATTGAATTTTCAACCAGGAGAAGTAAATGCTTTAATTGCCTTTATAAAAACACTTACTGGTACCAATGTTTACAGTGATCCTAAATGGTCATCTCCATTTAAGCAATAAAAAAAGCGCCAATATGGCGCTTTTTATTTATATATATAATTCAGGAAATTAAAATGCCACATTCCATCTTGGCAAACTTCCTTTTTCATCTAAGAAATTTTGTAATACTTGGCCTTCTACAAAAGTAGGAATCACTTTTACTTTTTCGTTAAAAGTATCGTACCAAGCAACTTCTAAGCGATCAATGTTTTCTAATTTCATTTGAGCAGGCCAAGAGTATTTTCTACCAGTTTTGGCAAATTGATGACCGTTCACAATTTTGTCATACAAACCACCATTTTTACTTTTTAAAGATCCGTCATTCTGAACTGTTCCTGTAGAACCTACCATAATCAATTCTTTTTCCTCTCCATCAATTGCATACACTATAAAAACACCACTGGCACTCTCTGGAGCATTACACACTTCCTCTAAACTATCTTCTTGACCAAAAGTAAAACTCTTAGTTACTTTAAACTTTTTTAATTCTTTGTACATTATTCTTTACTGTATTTATGAAACAAAATACCCCACGAAACCGTGAGGTATTTTAGATTGTATATGTATTTAGGACTAACCTAAAACTTCTTTTACTTTTTTACCAATTTCAGCTGGAGAGTCTACTACGTGAATACCGTTTTCTCTCATAATTTGTTTTTTTGCTTCAGCAGTATCATCAGAACCTCCAACAATTGCACCTGCATGACCCATTGTACGTCCTGCTGGAGCAGTAACACCTGCAATAAATCCTACTACTGGTTTACGGTTACCATCGGCTTTAATCCATTTAGCAGCATCAGCTTCTAATTGACCTCCAATTTCACCAATCATAACAATACAATTCGTTTCAGGATCGTTCATCAATAATTCTACTGCTTCTTTTGTTGTTGTTCCAATAATTGGATCTCCACCAATTCCAATAGCAGTAGTAATTCCTAAACCTTGTTTTGCTACTTGGTCAGCGGCTTCATAAGTTAAAGTTCCTGATTTAGAAACAATTCCTACTGTACCTTTTTTGAAAACAAAACCTGGCATAATTCCCACTTTAGCTTCGTCAGCAGTAATAACACCTGGACAGTTAGGTCCAATTAATCGTGCATTTCTTTCTTTAACGTAACTGTTGGCTTTAATCATATCTGCAACTGGAATTCCTTCAGTAATAGCAATAATTACTTTGATTCCAGCATCAGCTGCTTCCATAATTGCATCAGCTGCAAAAGCTGGCGGTACAAAAATAATTGAAGTATCAGCACCTGCTTGATCTACAGCATCTTTTACTGTATTAAAAACAGGACGATCTAAATGGGTTGATCCACCTTTTCCTGGAGTTACACCACCTACAACATTTGTCCCGTATTCAATCATTTGAGAAGCGTGAAAAGTACCTTCACTTCCTGTAAAACCTTGAACAATTATTTTGGAATTTTTATTAACTAAAACACTCATGATCTATTTTTTATGTGATTTTAAAAATTGTTTCGCAAAAATACGATTTTGAAATTATTTTCGAAGTTTTTAATGGAAAATATATTAAGAAATTTGACTCATTTGATAGCCTCGGAACAATAGATTGTCTTTGAGTTGCCAAATCACAATAAAATTAGCTAAAAACATCTCTTCTCTAGGATTTTCAATCGTCTTAACATAATGCGAATAGCGAACAGAAACTAAGTCGTTTTCTGAAAGAATATGACTTATTCTTACTTTAGAACGCACATAGGCTTTGCTTAATTCCCCTGCTAAATCAAGGATGCCATCATAATTCAGTTGAACAAATCCTTTACTACTATTCCAATCTAAAATAATTTCAGGATGCAAGAATTCTTTCATGACTTCGGCATCGATTAACGCATCTGATTTGTAAAAATTTTGTATTAATTTTTTTGCAGACATTATTTCAATTTGTTAATTAATTCAGGTATCTTTTTGATATTGGCCAATTGTTTTAATTTTTCTCTAGACTCCTCTACTGGAGTGCCAAAATAGGACTTCCCTCCTTCTATAGATTTAGTCACACCAGTTTGTCCCATTACCACTGCTTTTGAACCAATTGTAATTCCGCTAGTGGTTCCTACTTGTCCCCAAAGTGTTACTTCATCCTCAATGATTACACATCCAGCAATTCCGGTTTGGGAAGCTATCAAACATTTTTTTCCGATTACAGTATCGTGACCAACATGTACTTGATTGTCTAATTTAGTTCCATCTCCAATGGTTGTATCACCTGTTACTCCTTTATCTATAGTACAAAGTGCACCGATACCCACATTGTTTTCGATTACCACTCTTCCGCCTGAAAGCAATTGATCAAATCCTTCAGGACGTTTTTTATAATAAAAAGCATCACCTCCAATGACTGTTCCAGCATGAATAATTACATTATCGCCAATAACAGTATGATCATAAATAGCCACATTGGAATGAATTAAACAATTGATTCCAATCACTACATTATTTCCAATAAAAGTATTAGGTTGAACAATCGTTCCCTTACCAATTCTTGCTGTATTTGAAATAGAAACATTGGAAGATTGAAACGGCATAAAATGTCTTGTCAATACATTAAAATCTCGAAAAGGATCATCTGATATTAATAGCGCTTTGCCAGCAGGGCAATTCACTTCTTTATTAATTAAAATAATGGTAGCATTGGATTCCAATGCCTTATCATAATATTTTGGATGATCTACAAAGACAATATCTCCTGGTTCTACGACATGAATTTCATTCATTCCTAAAACTGGAAAATGATCCGCTCCAACATAATTACATTGAAGCAAGTCGGCAATTTCTTTTAAAGTTTGAGGTTGAGAAAATTTCATGACACAATATAGTAAAAAAATAAAGGTTGAAAGTCGAACGACTACCAACCTTTAGATATAAGTTCATTTATTCTTTAACACGTTCCATGTAAGAACCTGAAGCGGTATCAATTTTAATCTTATCTCCTTCGTTAATAAACAAAGGAACGTTTACTGTCGCTCCTGTTTCAACTGTGGCTGATTTAGTAGCATTAGTAGCTGTATTTCCTTTAACACCAGGTTCTGCATACGTAACTTCTAAAACAATCGAAGCAGGCATATCTACAGAAAGAGGAGCATCCGTTTCAGAATTGATCTGAACCATAACATTAGTTCCTTCTTTCAAAAGTCCTGGGTTATCTAACACCTTTTTGTTTAATGTTATTTGTTCAAATGACTCAGTATTCATAAAGTGAAAATCTTCGCCTTCAGCATATAAGTATTGAAAGGTATGTGTTTCAACACGAACTTCTTCAATTTTATGTCCTGCAGAAAAGGTATTGTCCAATACTTTTCCGTTGGTTAATGATTTCAATTTTGTTCTAACAAAAGCAGGACCTTTTCCTGGTTTAACATGAAGAAATTCAATGATTTTATAAATATCATTATTGTATTTAATACATAATCCGTTTCTGATATCTGATGTACTTGCCATTTTAAATTGTATTTATTTCTATTTATCTTACTTATTAATAATTACCGCTGTAGCCTTTCATAACGCCACGAGATGAATTTCGAATAAAATCAAGAATCTCATCACGTTCTGGCGTAGCTTCCATTTCGGCTTCGATAATACCGATAGCTTGAGTGGTGTTGTAATTTTTTTGATATAGAATACGATATATATCCTGAATCTCTCTAATTTTTTCTGTAGTAAAACCTCTTCGTCTTAATCCGATGGAATTAATTCCAACATAAGACAATGGCTCTTTTGCTGCTTTAGTAAAAGGTGGAACATCTTTTCTAACCAATGAACCTCCTGAAATCATTGCGTGGTCTCCAATATGAATAAATTGGTGCACGGCAGCTAAACCACCAATAACCGCATAGTTCCCTACTATAACATGTCCTGCCAAAGCAACCCCGTTTACAATAATTGCATTATTTCCCACTACACAATCGTGTGCAATGTGCGCATAGGCCATCACCAAACAATTGTCGCCAATTACGGTTTGACCTGAAGCAACAGTACCTCTATTGATAGTAACACATTCTCTGATGGTACAATTGTCCCCTATAATGGCTAAAGAATCTTCTCCTCCAAATTTCAAATCTTGAGGAACTGCAGAAATTACTGCTCCAGGGAAAATATTACAATTTTTTCCAATTCGGGCACCTTCCATAATGGTTACATTGGAACCAATCCAAGTTCCATCACCAATAATTACATTGTTATGGATAGTTGTAAAAGGTTCAATAACTACATTTTTGGCAATCTTTGCGCCGGGATGAACGTAGGCTAACGGTTGATTCATCTGTATTGTTTTTAATTTCTATTCAAAAGAAAATTCGCGATAAAACTACTGCGAATTTTCTAATATTTTTTATTTTTTAGCAATTTGTGCCATTAATTCTGCTTCAGCCACTAATTTTCCATTGGCATAGGCATTGGCTTGCATATGACAAATTCCTCTTCGTATTGGAGTAATTAAGTCACATTTGAAAATCAAAGTATCTCCTGGAAGTACTTTGTGTTTGAACTTTACATTGTCCATTTTCATGAAATAAGTCAAGTAATTTTCAGGATCTGGAACCGTGCTTAATACTAAAACACCACCTGTTTGAGCCATGGCTTCAACAATTAAAACACCTGGCATCACTGGTGCTTCAGGGAAATGTCCTACAAAGAAGTCTTCGTTCATAGTAACATTTTTCATTCCGACTACATGATTTTCTGACATTTCAATAATTCTGTCAATCAATAAAAATGGTGGGCGGTGTGGTAATGTTTCCATGATTTTATGAATATCCATCAATGGTTCTTGATGCAAATCATAAGTAGGTACGAAATTACGTTGTTCAATTTTAATAATCTTAGCAAGTTTTTTAGCAAACTGAGTGTTTACATAATGACCTGGTTTATTCGCAATAACTTTTCCTTGAATTCTTGTTCCAATCAAAGATAAATCCCCTACAACATCTAATAATTTATGACGGGCAGCTTCGTTAGGATAGTGCAACGTTAGATTATCCAAAATCCCATTGGGTTTTACAGTCAAATTCTCTTTACCAAATGCTTTCTTCAAATTATCCATTGTAGTTGCTGATATTTCTTTATCAACATATACAATGGCATTATTTAAATCGCCCCCTTTGATTAATCCATTGTTTAACAAGGCTTCTAATTCATGTAAAAAACTAAAGGTTCTTGAATCAGAAAATTCATCTTTAAATTCTGATAGACTTTTCATTGTAGCATTTTGAGTACCCAAAATTTTAGTACCAAAATCAACCATGGTAGTAATACAATAACTATCGCTCGGCATCACTAAAATTTCGCTACCAGTTGATTCGTCTGTAAATGAAATAACTTCTTTTACCACATAAACATTTCGTTTAGCTTCTTGCTCTTCCACTCCTGCTTTTTCTATCGCTTCAACAAAATATTTTGAAGAACCGTCCATAATTGGTAACTCCGATGCGTTCAATTCGATAATCACATTATCTAAATCACATCCTGTTAAAGCTGCCAAAACATGTTCGGGAGTTTGAATTTGAACACCTAATTTTTCCAAATTAGTTCCACGTTGGGTATTCACTACGTAATTAGCATCTGCTTCAATTACGGGTTGCCCTTCTAGATCGACACGAACAAATGTAAATCCATTATTTACCGGGGCTGGTTTGAAAGTCATTTTCACCTCTTTGCCCGTGTGTAAACCTACACCTGTAAGTGAAATTTCTGATTTGATGGTTTTTTGTTTAACCATTGGTATTCGTTTTTAGATTTAGTATTTCTTTTTTTAATTCTTCTATTTCTGATAAAATTTTAGGCAAATTCTTGAAATGAATATACGATTTGGCATAATTAGAATCAGTAAAAGCCAAAGGACCTTGCAGTACTTCACCGTCTTTTACATTCTTAGTAACACCCGAATTTGCTTTAATCCTAACATTATTTCCAACAGCGATATGACCTGCAAAACCTACTTTTCCTCCGATCATCCCATTTTTCCCAATTTTGGTTGATCCCGCAATTCCGGTTTGAGCGGCGATTACAGTGTTTTCACCAATTTCTACATTGTGTCCCACTTGAATTTGGTTGTCTAATTTTACTCCTTTGCGAATAAAAGTGGATCCCATGGTGGCTCTGTCAACAGTTGTACATGCCCCTATTTCAACATCATCTTCAATTACTACATTCCCAATTTGAGGTATTTTAGTGTAGGTACCATCGGAATTGGGTGCAAACCCGAATCCATCGGAACCAATTATGGCTCCAGAATGAATTGTACAATTGTTACCAATTACTGTTTCTGAATACACTTTTCCACCAGCAAAAATAGTCACATTGTTACCAATGATAACATTATCGCCAATATAGGAATTAGGATAAATTTTGACATTTTTTCCAAGCACAACATTTTTACCAATATAACTGAAACTCCCTAAGTATAAATCTTCTTCATAACGCACAGTCTCGTCAATAAAAGAAAGAGATTCTATTCCAGTTTTATTCAATTTTACTTGGTTGTAAAATTCTAATAACTTGGTAAATGCACCATAAGCGTCATCTACTTTTATTAAGGTTGTGGCAATAGCTGATTCAGGCACAAATGTTCTATTTACGATAGTAACAGAGGCCTGAGTGGTATAAATATAATTTTGGTATTTTGGATTGGATAAAAAAGTCAAAGATCCTTTTTGACCTTCTTCTATTTTGGAAAGCATAGCAACTTCAATATGGGGATTACCTACCACTTCACCTTCTAAGATTTCCGCTATTTGCTGTGCTGTAAACTTCATTCCGACAAAAATATAAAAAATAGATAGTATTACCGCGTTTTAAACTAGTTGTTTTGGAAAACAAATGTAATATTTAGTTACTGATTTTGATAAAGATTTCAAATTCAATTGATCAGAAGCTTCTACTACATCTTCAATCGTTCTGTCTTTTTTCAAAATACGAATAGGCTCAGCTTCTTTACTATAGGCTTGGTTTTTAATTTTCCCTTTAAAAATAAAGTAATTGGTATCTGCTATGGAAATATTGTTTTCTGCTGCAAAACGTTCTTGCAAAGGCAACATATCTTCAAGAAGTAATTTATCTGTCACCACTTTAATTTTTGGCAAATCTCGATTAATTATCATTTTACTCAAGGACGATAAAATAAAATCATCTTGACCTTGCCATGATTTTAAAGCACTAATGATATCAAAATCATCTAATTGCGAAAATAAATCGAGTGTTTGGGCATTAAAATTTTCAAGAGCAATTCGGTTTTGCATAAAAAATAACAACGGCTCGCTACAAGGTAATGTTATCCCTTTTAGGGTTAGTTCTTTGGCACGTTTTAGCACTTTAGTCAAAATTAATTCAGCTACTAAACTTGTTTTGTGCAAGTAGGCTTGCCAATACATCAAACGTCGCGACATCAAGAATTTCTCAACTGAATAAATTCCTTTTTCTTCAATCACTAAAACATCCTCCACTACATTCATCATCTGGATCAAACGCTCTGAATTGACATTCCCTTCTGCTACACCTGAATAAAAACTATCGCGTTTTAAATAATCCATTCGGTCCATGTCTAATTGGCTTGAAATCAATTGTAACATGAATTTGCGATGGTATTCGCCTTTAAATATTTGAATAGCTAAACTCAATTGTCCTTTAAATTCATCGTTCAATTGACTCATGAATACCAATGAAATGGCTTCGTGATGCACTTCTTCAACGATACTTTTTTCCATCGCATGCGAAAATGGTCCATGACCGATATCATGTAATAAAATGGCAATATACAAAGCGTTTTCTTCTTCATCTGAAATGGCAATGCCTTTGAAACGTAATACATCAACCGCTTTTTGCATTAAATGCATACAACCTAACGCATGATGAAAACGGGTATGATTGGCACCGGGATAAACCAAATAAGACAACCCCATTTGAGATATACGTCGCAAACGTTGAAAATAGGGATGCTGAATTAAATCGTAGATTAAAGCGTTGGGAATTGTGATGAATCCATAGATTGGATCATTGAATATTTTAAGTTTGTTGATTTGACTCACTTTATAGTGCTTTAGGGCAACAAATATAAGGAAATTGATTTATATTTTGTATCCAATTAATTCATAAATTTGTGAGACTAAGAGTGGGAATTTTGAACTAAAATTGAAACATAATGGATACTCAAAAATTACAAAATGATAAGCTACATTTAATTCAATGGATTACTCAAATTCAAGACCATATTTTGATTGAAAAGATCAAATCGTTAATGTGTACTTCAAATGAAAGCTTAGATTATATTAAACAACTTGAGGAAAATGAGACATTAATGAATAAAGATGAAGAAAGTATTGGTTCAAAAATTAAATATGAGTTGTAAGTGTTGTAAACAAAAAGGAGAGCTATTGCTCTCCTTTTTGTTTAATTAAAGTCTTCTCAACCAAATGTTTCTAAATTGGGTTTTACAACCGTGATCTTGAAGTGAAATTACATCTTCACCATGAGATTCAGGGTAATTATGCAATCCCATATACAATGTTAAACCATTAATGGTAGCATTGTTTTGAACTACTACTCCATTATGAAAAACTGTTATTCTTGCTGGCGCATCAATTAATCCATTGGCTTTGAATCGTGGTGCAGTGTAGATTACATCGTAAACATTCCATTCCAATGGTGCTTTCATAGCATTCACTAATGGTGGATGATCTTTGTAGATACTTCCTGCTTGACCGTTGTTGTAGGTTCTATTGTTGTACGAATCTAATACTTGTAGTTCGTATCGATTTTGAAAAAAAACACCGCTATTTCCTCTCATTTGACCACCATCTAACACTTCATCTGGAGCACTCCATTCGATATGCAATTGACAATCTCCAAATTTCATTACGGTTTGAATATCGCCAGATTCAGGAACCACTTCAAAATAATCGTTATTCACAATTTTCCATCCAGCAGGTTTACTGTTGTCTTTTTTATTGACCCATTGGTTTAAATTTTTACCGTCAAATAAAATAATAGCATCCGATGGCGCATCGCCAATTTTTTTTGCAGGAGTAATCACTTTGACCTCAGGATTCCAAATTTCAGTCATTTCAGGTTTCATTGGCATTGGCGAAACCTCTGGAGGTGTATTTACAAATGCGTGTTGTGCAAAAGACGCTGTTACTGAAAATACAGTAAAAAATAAGACGTTTTTAATTGAATTCGTTTTCATAGTTTTTAGTTAATTTGATAAAGGATAAAAGTAGTAAATTCGTTTTGACATACAAGACAAAGGAGTTTAATTTTTAGAATAATCGAAAAATCTGTTTGTCAATAATTTAGAATTAAAAGGATGCTAATTAAAAGTATATTTTTTTGCAAAACAACGTTTTAAAAACTGTAAATTGCCCTTCGGTAACTAATAATACAATATGGAAGATACAATAAAAATCCTGTGGGTAGATGATGAAATAGACCTTTTAAAGCCTCATATTTTATTTTTAGAAAATAAAAATTACACTGTTACAACTTGCAACAATGGTTTAGATGCAATCGAAATTTTTGAAAATGAGAACTTTGATATCGTTTTTCTAGATGAAAATATGCCCGGGATGAGTGGTTTAGAAACACTTTACGAAATGAAAGAAAAAAAATCATCGGTTCCCATGATTATGATTACCAAAAGTGAAGAGGAATATATAATGGAAGAAGCCATAGGTTCTAAAATCGCTGATTATTTAATTAAACCCGTTAATCCCAACCAAATCTTATTAAGCTTAAAAAAGAATCTAGACCATTCTCGCTTGATTTCTCAAAAAACAACTTTAGATTATCAAAAAGAATTCAGAAAAATCACTTTAGAAATGGCTTCTGTCAATTCTTTTGACGATTGGATTGAATTGTATAAAAAATTAATTTTCTGGGAATTACAATTGGAAAACATAAATGACTCTGGGATGAGTTCTATTTTGGAATCACAAAAAACGGAGGCTAATTCTCAATTTGGTAAATTCATAGAACGCCATTACGAAAGTTGGTTTGAACCCAAAGCAGATCGCCCTGTTTTATCTCACACCTTATTTAAAGAATTAGTAGTTCCTGAAATTACCAAAAAAGAAAAGCCTGTTCTTTTTGTAGTTATTGATAATTTGCGTTATGATCAATGGGAAGTAATACAAAACACCATAGGCAATTATTATAAATTAGAAAAAGAAGTTCCCTATTACGCCATTTTGCCAACGGCAACTCAATATGCTCGAAATGCGATTTTTTCCGGTTTATTGCCTCTAGAAATGGAAAAGCAATTTCCAGATTATTGGAAAAACGACACCGAGGAAGGGGGGAAAAACAATTATGAGGCAGAATTTTTAACTGCACAATTACAGCGCATCGGATTAAATATCAAACAAGACTATTTTAAAATCACGAATTTGGCCAGTGGTCGAAAATTATTAGATAGTTTTAAAACATTAAAAACTAATGATTTAGTTACGGTAGTATATAATTTTGTAGATATGTTGTCACATGCTAAAACCGAAATGGAAGTAATTAAAGAATTAGCCCCTGATGACAAGGCCTACCGTTCTTTAACCTTAAGTTGGTTTAAAAATTCACCCTTATTGGGAATCATTCAGCAAGCGCAAAAACTGGGATTTAAGTTGATTATTACAACAGATCATGGTACCATTAATGTTAAAAACCCATCAAAAGTAGTGGGAGATAAAAACACAAGTTTAAACCTCCGTTATAAAACAGGCAAAAGTTTATCTTATGAAAACAAAGAAGTGTATGCGGTTAAAGATCCAAAAAAAATAGGATTACCTAGTATCAATATGAGCAGTTCTTATATTTTTGCAAAAAATGATTTGTTCTTGGCTTATGCCAATAACTTCAATCATTATGTGAATTATTATAAAAATACCTACCAACATGGCGGCATTTCATTGGAAGAAATGATTGTTCCTTTTTTGGTTTTTAATCCCCGATAGATGGAAATAGTATTTACACTAGACGAACTAGAATTAGTTGCGCAAAAAGTAATCGACCAGCATCCTTCCAAAGTGATTCTGTTTCATGGTGAAATGGGTGTAGGCAAAACCACTTTAATTAAACAATTGTGTAAAACTTTAGGAGTTACATCAGCCACTAGTAGTCCAACTTTTTCTTTAGTTAATGAATACGAAACCATTAACAATCAAGTTGTTTATCATTTTGATTTTTACCGTTTAAAAAATGAAATGGAAGCGTTAGACATGGGGGCAGACGATTATTTTTATTCCGGCAACTGGTGTTTTATTGAATGGGCAGAAAAAATCCCAAGCCTCATTCCGGATGAACATGCAGTAATTACTATTGAATTAGTCGAGAATGGGAAACGCCATTTGACACTTACCAATTCTAAATAAAAATCCGTAAATTGGACCCCTTAATTTGAATCGACCATGTCTCTATCACCCTTCACAAAAGAACAGCTGCTACCTCAAGAGGAAACATTAGAAATAGCAAAACACAAAAGCGAATTGTTTATTGGCATTCCCAAGGAAACCAGTCATCAAGAACGCCGTATTTGCTTGACTCCCGATGCTGTAAATTCGTTAACAAGTCATGGCCATCGTGTCATGGTAGAAGCTGGAGCAGGAGAAAGTTCAAGTTATTCCGACAAAGAATACGCTGATGCTGGTGCCGAAATCACCCAAGATCCAAAAAAAGTATTTGGCTGTCCAATGATTTTAAAAGTGGAACCAGCAAGTTTAGCTGAGATTGAAATGATTAATCAAAACACTATTATCATTTCGGCTATTCAAATTAAAACCCGAAAAAAAGAATATTTTGAGGCATTAACCAAGAAAAAAATAACAGCCTTAGCCTTTGAATACATAAAAGATGAAGACGGTACCTACCCTGCTGTCAAATCGTTGAGTGAAATTGCAGGTACAGCCTCTGTGCTTATTGCTTCCGAATTAATGATTACCAATCAATTTGGAAAAGGCTTATTGTTTGGAAACATTACCGGAGTTCCTCCAACCGATGTTGTCATTTTAGGTGCAGGTACAGTTGGAGAATTTGCCGCTAAAACCGCTATTGGTTTAGGTGCTACTGTTAAAGTTTTTGACAATTCGATTACCAAATTACGTCGCTTGCAAAACAATTTAAACCAACGGATTTTCACCTCTACCATTCAACCCAAATCATTACTAAAAGCGCTACGCCGTTGCGATGTAGCCATTGGCGCCATGCGCGGAATTGAGCGTTGCCCAGTGGTTGTTACCGAAACGATGGTGGAACATATGAAAAAAGGTGCTGTTATTGTGGATGTGAGTATCGATACAGGCGGTTGTTTTGAAACTTCCGAAGTGACTACACATGAAAAACCTACTTTTATCAAAAATAACGTAGTACATTATTGTGTGCCTAATATTCCGTCACGTTATTCTAAAACCGCCTCTCTTTCCATCAGTAATATAATTACCCCTTATTTGATGCAAATTGCAGAAGATGGCGGGATCGAAAGTGCGATTCGTTGTAACAAAGGATTAAAAAACGGAGTGTATATGTACCACGGAATCCTTACCAACAAAGCGATTGGTGATTGGTTTGGTTTAAGTGATAGTGATATCAATTTAATTGTTTTTTAAATTAAGTTTCCTTTACCTTTGCCAAAAATTTAGAGTATGAAATTCTTTCAACGTTTTGCGTATTATTTTGTGGGTCTTATTATGGGACTTTTCTTTGTTTCAATGGTATTCAGTGGAAAAGATACCCGTTGTAATTACTTTCCAAATGCTCGTGTACTCAACGATTTGAGAAACAAACCTTTCAACTATTCTCCAAAAGCGACTGCAATCCTAGCCCAACCTTGGATTGACACCACCGATATTCGAAATTGCTTACAGTATGGAGACGTGGACTTTGATCAAAGCAATATTGCTGTTGGTAAAGGGAAAAAATATATTATCGAAGGCAAGACAGTTAAAAATCAAGAAATTACATTGACTATAACCAATTACTCCGACAAAGCGGTTCTAGAAGATATCGATAAGAAATAATTATAAATCTAGCCATTGAATAGGTTCTACTCCCTTCGATTCTAAATACGCATTCGTCTTACTAAAATGTTTGTTTCCAAACCATTTCCCCTGATTTGCACTTAATGGCGAAGGATGACCAGATTCCAGAACCAAATGCTTTTCTCGATTAATTTTTACTCCTTTTTTTTGAGCAAAATTGCCCCATAGCAAAAAAACCAATCCTTCTTTTTCATCGGATAGCTTTTGAATTACTGCATCGGTAAAGTGATTCCATTTCAAATATTGGTGACTATTAGGTTCATCTTCTCTCACGGTTAATCCAGCATTTAAAAGCAACACTCCTTGGTTAGCCCAAGATGTTAAATTACCAGAATTGGGAATAAAAATGCTCCCCAAATCATCAACTAATTCTCTGTGAATATTGCGCAATGAAGGTGGAATTTTTACACCATCATTTACTGAAAAACACAAACCATTAGCCTCACCTTTCCCATGATATGGGTCTTGCCCAATGACAACCACTTTTGTGTTTGAAAAACTACAATAATCAAAAGCTGCAAAAATCAATTCTTTGGGTGGATAACAGTTGTGGTTTTGGTATTCCAAATCAACTGAAATGAGTAATTCTCCAAAATACGATTTTTGAATTTCTTCAGCTAAGATGGCTTGCCATTCAGAATTCAATTGGAGTTGCATCGGATTAAAATTAGATTAAAATTAATAGTTGGTAAAATTATACTTTTTTCTTCAAGAAACTCCTCTTAAACTTTGTAACTTTGCTTCTTTCCAATAGCAATATACATGATATCCATTACCGAAAAGACGTTACAAGATTTACAATTCCCTACCGTTTTAGAAACGCTGTCAGCGATTTGTAATACTGATATTGGAAAACAAAAATCGCTAGAAATCACGCCTTTCAAAGACAAGGAAAGCTTGATGGAAGCCTTGTTACAAACTTCGGAATATGTCTCATCTTTTCAAAACAACAATGCGATTCCCAATCATGGTTTTGATGCCATCACTCACGAAATTAAATTTTTAGGAATTGAAGATAGTTTCCTAGAGGTAGGGAGTTTTAGAAAAATAGCGAACTTATCCAGCACGGTTAATTTCTTGTTGAATTTCTTAAGAAAATTTCACGATTATTATCCCAATTTGAACAATAGAGGGGCACGTGTTGAATTGACCAAAGACATCATCACTATGGTAGATGAAGTGGTAGATAAATATGGCGAAATTAAAGATAATGCGTCTCCCGATTTACTGAATATTCGTAGAGACATGAATGCGGTTAGAGGAAAAGTCAATCAAAGTTTTGGCATTGCTTTAACCCAATACAATTCCTTAGGATATTTAGATGACATTCGTGAAAGTTTTGTGCAGAACCGTCGTGTTTTAGCGGTTTTAGCGATGTATCGTCGTAAAGTAAAAGGATCGATTTTAGGAAGTTCTAAAACTGGAAGTATTGCTTACATTGAGCCCGAAACTACCTTAAAATATTCACGTGAATTAAGTAATTTAGAATACGAAGAAAAAGAAGAAATAACGCGAATTTTAAAGCAATTATCGAATAGAATTCGTCCCTATTTAGAATTATTAATTGAATACCAAAATTTCTTAAGTGACATTGATGTCATTGCAGCCAAAGCAAAATATGCCAACAAAATCAATGCTATTTTACCCACTATTACCGAAGAGCGTCGTTTGTTTTTTAGAGACGCCTTCCACCCTATTTTGTATTTGAGTAATGCCGAAAAAAACGAAGTTACCTATCCGCAAACTATTGAATTAGAACAAGAAAATAGAATCATTGTTATTTCAGGACCGAATGCTGGAGGAAAAACCATTTCATTAAAAACGGTTGGTTTATTACAATTAATGCTTCAATCCGGAATGTTAATCCCGGTTCATGAACGCAGTGAAACCTTTTTATTCGATCGAATACTAACTGACATTGGTGACAATCAATCCATCGAAAATCATTTGAGTACCTATAGCTATCGCTTGAAAAACATGAATTATTTCTTAAAAAAGTGCAACAAGAAAACGATGTTTTTGATTGATGAATTTGGTACAGGATCGGATCCCGAATTGGGAGGTGCCTTAGCAGAAATTTTCCTGGAAGAATTCTACCATCGTGAGGCCTTTGGAATCATTACCACTCATTATTCGAATTTAAAAATTCTAGCGAATGAATTGCCTTGTGCTACTAATGCCAACATGCTTTTTGACGAACAATCATTAGAGCCTATGTACAAATTGGTTTTAGGCCAAGCGGGAAGTTCGTTCACTTTTGAGGTAGCACAAAAAAATGGTATTCCGTATAGTTTAATTAATCGTGCCAAAAAGAAAATTGAAGTCGGAAAAGTACGTTTTGACAAAACCATTGCCACTCTTCAAAAAGAACGATCAAAGCTAGAAAAAACGTCTTCTACATTAAAGGAAGAAGAAAACAAAGCACGTGAGGAAAGCAAAAAAATGGAGTCCATTAATCTCAAGATTAAGCAGAAATTAGAAAGTTATCAGGAATTGTACGATAGCAATCAGAAGACGATTTACATTGGCCAAAAAATTGAAGATATTGCAGAGAAATATTTTAACAACAAAAATAAAAAAGACCTTATTGGCGAGTTTTTAAAAATAGTTGAAATCGAAAATTCCAAACGTAGAAAAGCAACTGCAAAAGAAACCAAGGTAATTGCCGAAAAGAAGAAGGAAGTTATCAAAGAAGTAACCGTCCAAGTAGAAGAAATTCGTGCTGAGAAAAAAGC
>JACCDU011042950.1_pt1 | contig 16498 bp, 39 predicted proteins | sample 7446081 | NCBI WGS metagenome assembly JACCDU01 (sample SAMN15323447, study PRJNA562643) | freshwater metagenome | isolation source: river surface water | place: USA:Blue River Watershed | collected 2017-08-17
CTGCACCTCTGACCAATATCTTACGACCATTGACCAAAGTAATCTCTAGGTTGTTGATGTGTGCAGATTTGATGATGGGACGACCTAAGTCCATTAACAAGTCCCACATAATCGTTCTAGCTTGTCCAAGGGTTGGTGCAACATACATAACACTAGAACCTTCAGGACAGTTTAAACCTTCAATCAACAGCGTTACTGCAGACAATCTTGACTTACCACAACGACGACCAGCAGCAATAACTTTGAATCGGCTGGTGTCTTTAAATACTTCTTGTTGCCACTTTAACAGCTGGAAATTCAACTCAGCCATTATTGACCTCGACATCTGTTATGCCAGTGTCAATGACTTCGTGCTCTTCGGTGTTCACCGTTGGGCTAGTGATGCCACTGATGTTAATGCTAATCTGTGGTACTGTACCGCTACCCTGCTTTTCTTTTTCAAAGTAAGACAAAGGTAAAACCCTGTCAATGCACATCTTCAATGCTGCACCTTGTACAGGATGGCCGTCAGTCATGGCTATCTCAACAATCTTATTAATGACTGTATCACCCGTGGTTGCCAGTAGACGAGCTTTCAATTCAGCTATCCGTGCACCATCACCTGCAGGTCTTCCGACAGCTCCTCTTCCGCCCTTCTTCTTAGACTGAACTAAAGCTTTCGGTGGACGACCTCTACGAGGCTTTGTTACTGTATCTTTGTTAGACAATGTCTTTATCCTATAGGGAGACAACAATTACAATTTAAAAAAATAGACATCACTATCTATATAGTATCGCTGTAAGGCTCTTTTATATCGCTATCTTCAGGGAGCTAAGCGGTTGTCGTTAGCTCCCAATTGTATCAGCAGTTGTTCAGAATCAATTAAGTCTTTCTGATAAGAGCATTATAACAAACATTATTAATCTTGTCAAGTCTTTTTCACAAAGAAAGTATAGCTGAATCTGACAATATAGACCTAAAGAGTGCAATATAGCCTAAGCGGACCTTCATAGTCTTTATAGGTGCTCCGCAGACCTAAAGTGTGCAATTTCCATCCTAGATTATTAAATATCCTGTATTGACCAATTTAGTCTTTCTTTTCAATTAGTTATGATGCATTGCAATATAGTCTAATTTACTTCATTTCGTGTGCTATATAGCCTACCGCAACATTACAACAACACAGCCACCCCCTCCCCCTATATAGCTATGTTAGCGTCTACTTACATCATAGGTCTTTATAGCCAACACAGTGTGATGCGTATGACAATGTAGCACCTTTATAGACATACTTGACTAGGTAGCTAAGGTATTAAGATTTACTTGACAGACCAATATAGATAGTGTAAGATTACGGAAACTAACACATGAAGAAAGGTAAGACCATGACAACACCACAGAGAATCATTGATTACACAAACACACACAAAGGCAGATTAAAGACACTGCTGAAGGGTGCTAAAGCAAGTGCAAAAAACAGGCAGCAAGAATTCAACATAACTTACGATGATTTGCTAAACCTTTGGAACTCGCAAGGCGGTAAATGTCTTTACACAGGTTGGACAATGACAACCAGGACAAAGGATTTAACATTGGTCAGCATAGAAAGAAAAGACAATTCAATCGGATACACCATTGACAATGTTGTCCTTATCTGTTGGTGTGTCAATAGAGCTAAAGCAACAATGAGTAAAGATGAGTTTTTGCAGATGATTCAAGCAATAGCAAAAAACTATAAAGAATTATAAATCAATAGAAATAATTATTATATTTGTCAGTTACTTGTAAGTTTCAGCAACTAAAGTATCACTAACAACAACACACAAAGGAGTAAACACAATGAAACAGAAACTAATTAACCTAGCAATTAACACAGTTCTAATGATGTCTTTGGCTCTAGCCTTTGGCTACTTGTTCGCAGTCGCACTTACACAAACTAACTAATAGGAGTATTAAATCATGACACAACTAAACACATTCACAGGCGTTCAAACAACAACCTATATGCAAGGCGATGAGCTCATTGGGGTCTATCGTGGGACACCAGTAGCTAGTAAGCTAGGCAATCGTGTAACGCTAAATACAGGAGGTTGGAAATCACGCACCACTAAGGTAAGAATGAACCAGTTTAGCCGTAACTTTTGTGGTGGTGTCTTTTCTGTCTATCAAAAAGATTATCAGTGGTTCGTGTCTATTCATGGCAAAGACATTCCATTTGAAGGCAATACAATCGACTTTGTAACTTATGAGGTTTAATTATGACTTATAAATTAGAGCTAGACGCAAAAGAAACCGATTACCTTATTCACTTGTTAGACATGAGGGGTAATCTATTGATGAAACGCAATAGCAGTCAATCAGAGCATGAGCTAGGTAAGATTGACTCATTGATGGATAAGATTTTATTGCAATGCTTAACAGAAGAGGTTTAATTATGAATCAACAATACACCAACAATAAACCGCCATTCCTGGATAAGGCTTGGCAATATAACCAATACAATAGCGTTTTAGACAGGTTTAAGGCTATGGGCTGGGTTTCTCCATCTGAACAGAAAGGCAAACAATGAAGATTGATGATTACAGCTCATTAGAGAGCTATGCAAAGGGTTTATTTGATGGTTACATGGGTAAGGGTATGCTACCTGAGCAAACAGGCTTAGAGGATTATTTAAAAGGCTACAATAGGGCAATCTTTACCCTACAAACGCAACCGCTAGATATAAAGGTGATTAAATGACACGCTACGAATTACAAAGCAATATATTTAAACTTACTATGAAGCTGTATCCAAACAAACAACATGAAGAAGTATATAAACATCTTCAAAATGTATGGAAAAAAGATTCTAACTACATTGAGAAATACTACAAAACATTAAAGGAAATTGTAGAATGAGCATAACAACTGAAATCGTGGAGCTATTGCAAAAAGGCAATATGACCGCTAAAGAGCTAGTGATTGCCTTAGACTTACAAGATGAACCGAACCTTGTTCATTGTATCTTAACAACCTTTAAGCGAAGAAAGCTACTCCAAACAGTAGGTAAAGCGGTTGAGCATACAAAAACAGGTAAATCTAGGCTTGTGTCTATTTACTCTTATATTGAACCGATTAAGCCTGTAAAATTCAGAGAAGGAAAGAACAAGAAAAGAAAGTATCGCATCAATTTAACAAAAACTAAAAACATGAACACTTTACGAGCAATGATTGTAAAATCTAACCCTCAATTTATGTTATACCAAAAGGAATTGAAACTAATATGGATAGACTAGACCCTTTGAGAGATGATTTATTCCTCTTATGCCAATATGATGATGATGAACCTGATAATGTGCGATATAACGCACTTTTAAGGGCTAAGATTGACCTTATGACTGAAACAGGTTTACAGAGTGCCATTGATGCTTTAAGGAGAGCAAGCCATGATTAAAAGTTATGAACTAAGAAACGAAGAACACGAACTTATAAGAATCTTCATGTCGCAGGAAGACGCTTTTAAGAACATGACAAAAGGGGACTATTTAGTGGAAAAGAAGAGCATTCAACCGCCTAAAATCAGTCTTTATAACTTAGCCCTAAAGAAAGTAGGAGAATCATTGTTCTAAATGGTGTCTAGGAAGCTCTAAAAGGCTCTGTATTGAGTTTATTTAGAGTAGGTGATATGGTTGTATAGGTAGCTTAATTTTAATTGATTATAGGGGGTTTTATGAGATGTTTATGTTGCAATGCCGCATTGACGGACTATGAGCTAACTCTTAGACATGGTTTCACGATGGAGTTTTTAGAGCTGTGTCAGGAATGTATCAACTCTTTAGGGTATAAATTGCCTGTTGTTGGTCGGTCTGATTTGATGACTGAAGCTGATACAGAGATGTCTGAGAATCTGTTTGATGACGATGAGGTGTCTGAGCTTGGTGATATGGAAGACGATGTCTATAAAGATATGTGGGACGAGAGGTGAGCACTTCAGGTCTATATAGTCCTCTATGTAGAGTCTTTATCGCTTGCTATATCAACAACCACTTAGAGATACACTTTCAAAACATTTCATTGAAGACTGTGTTGAAGAGCATTTTAATCACTTTTGAAAATGTTGTCAAGAACTTTATTTTTGTCGTATGTCTTGACATTTGTAATTTGTCTATTAACATTGAAGCTACAAGGAGAAAATTATGATTGAGTTTATGAACATGACACCGCAAGAAGCACATGAAGCTAATCAACACTTCCTGTTCCATGACTTCGCTGATTTGTGTCTTAGTGAAGGCTTTGAGCCTACAATGGAGAAGCTAATAGCTATCATCAACGCTAAAGTGGATAACTTAGAGCCAGTATGAAAGAGTCTTTGATACTACTTGGTTATGTCTTATTCTTTATGGGTGGTTTTGCATACGGGTCGTTAAATCACTATGTGGACAATATGACAGAATGCACAACATACCGACAAGGTGCTACGACATGGGTAGGATACAGGGCAATTAGCGATGACTATGACCGCAGATGCTTTTGGTTAGAAGACAGATTCCCTAATAGGGTTAGACAAGGAGTAGAAGTCAATGGAAAATAAACCTGTTGCATGGCAATGGCTTGATACTGCTAACTTTAGAAAAAAGTTACCAAAACACGCTAACAAATGTGAATGGAAACCACTCTACACCGCACTAAGAGATTTAAGCGATAAAGAAGTAATGGAGTTAGCTGAATATCATGGAATCAATGACTGGCTTTATGAAACAAGTGTTACTGATTTTGCTAGAGCAATACTAAAGAAAGCGAGTGAAGCATGAAACAAGAACCTATTGCATGGACTGATGATTTGTGGAGTATCTTTTTAAATGACGAATACTGTATGTTAGATGACGACATGAAGAAAGATATGATTCCACTCTACACCGCACCAAAAGAGTTAAGTGATGAGGAAATACAGATTTTAAAAGACTTATATACAGATGATATTTATGGCAATGGTTTAGATGTAATTGGATTTGCTAGAGCATTACTAAAGAAAGCGAGTGAGAAATGAATCCATTAGATTTAGCAGAGTGTTTAGAGGCACTTGTAAAAAACAATAGAGATTCTTTTGTTAAAGATGCAATTCAAGTTATTCGCTCACAATATGCAGAAATAGAAGCACACAAAAAAACAAATGAATTATTGTCCTATCGCTTAGATGAGTTACTTAAAAAGTGCCAATGGTATGATGATTTAAGCGATGAAGAAATAGCAGTTTTAAAAGAAATAATCAGAATTTCAGATAGAAAACACCCATTATGGGATAAAGCAAAGGAGTTTTTAAAATGACCTGTTCAATTACAACTGAATATTTATCAGCATTAGTTGGTTCTATTGGGTTTGGTGTGTTTGTTAGTTTTGGTTTGTATTTAGTCTATCGGTTTGCTAGAGCAATACTAAAGAAAGCGAGTGAGAAATGAATGAAGCAACTAAACTAAAGATAGAACAAGCAGATAAAATACTAAATAAAATCAAAGACGATGGCTTAGATGCTCACTTCTTTCTGTGTTGGGAAGCATTAGAACACTTCCTGTATGACACACTAGATGGTGAAGACTTTGAACGATTGAAGAGAAAGTTTAATATCAAATGAGTGATTCTAAATTTGTAAAACACATTGCCTGTGATGAATGTGGCTCTAGTGATGGTAACAGTCTGTATGACGATAACCACACCTATTGCCATGTTTGTCACACCTATAAAAAGAGTGACGGAACAATTGACCAGAGTAAAAAAATGACACCAACAACTACAAGGATTAACTTCTATGACAATGCTACTACTAACGCTATCAATAATCGTGGTATTTCTCAGGCTACTTGCCTAAGCTACGGAGTCAAGCAAGACCCATTAGGAAACAAACACTATTACCCTTACTATGATGCTGAAGGCACGATGGTAGCGGTGAAGACCAGAAGCGTAGCGGACAAGCAGTTCAGTATCGCAGGTGAGTTCAAAGATGCTATCCTGTTCGGACAACAGAACTTCGCTAAGGCAGGTCGTTATCTCACTATCTGTGAAGGCGAGATTGACGCTATGGCATCGTTTCAGATGCAAGGTAGCAAGTATCCTGTTGTTAGTATTCGCAATGGTGCTAGTGCCGCTTTAAAGGACTGCAAAGCCCAATATGAATACATTGATTCGTTTGAGAACATCGTCATTGACTTTGATGCTGATGAGCCTGGGCAGAAAGCAGCTCAAGCAGTAGCAGAACTGTTCGGTGGCAAAGTTAAAGTGTTAAAGCACAAGAAAGGATTTAAAGATGCGGCTGACTATCTCAAGAACAACTCAGGCAAAGAATATGTTGATGCTTGGTGGAGTGCTGAGTCTTATATACCTGATGGGATTATTCAAGGTAACTCGTTATGGGAAGTGGTATCTACACCTATTGAGAAAGCTGACTGCGATTATCCATACGAAGCCCTCAATAAACTCACCTATGGAATTAGGAAGGGTGAGCTTGTCATGGTTACTGCTGGTTCTGGTCTCGGTAAATCACAGTTCCTTAGAGAGATTGTATGGCACATTCTTAACAAGACGACTGACAACATTGGTCTTATGTTCCTCGAAGAAGGAGTCAGAAAGACTGCGAGAAGCCTTATGTCGTTAGCAGTAAACCGACCAATCCATTTACCTGATGTAGAAGTAACACCAGAGGAGTTAAAAGATGCTTTTGATAGAACACTTGGAACTGATAGGCTATATCTTTTCGACCATTTTGGTTCTACTAGCCTTGAAAATATCATCAATCGAGTAAGGTATATGGCTAAGGGCTTGAACTGTGGCTATGTATTCCTTGACCACTTGTCAATCATTGTCTCAGGCGGTGATGTTGGTGATGAGCGAAAAGCTTTAGACGCTATAATGACTAAGCTTCGTATGCTTGTTCAGGAAACAGGAATTAGTCTCATTTGCGTATCACACCTCAAGCGTCCTGAAGCCAAAGGACACGAAGAAGGTGCAGCCACATCATTAGCACAGCTTCGTGGCTCTGGTGCGATTGCACAGCTATCAGACATTGTGATAGGCTTAGAGCGTAACGGACAGGCTACGGACTTGATTGAGCGTAACACCACCCATGTTCGTGTCTTAAAGAATCGCTTCAGTGGATTCACTGGTCAAGCAGGTCATTTGCTTTATCAGAGTCATACAGGTAGAATGTTGGAAACAACGGAGGAATTATGAAATCGGATTTGGTAGAAAAGGCTAGAGAGTATGCGAAGCATGACGAATATCATGTCACTCGCAATTACATTCTTGCCCTGTGCAACGAGATTGAAAGATTGCGTAGTCTTAATAAAGATGTCTTTAATAGGATTCAAGATAATGTAGATATGTTTGAAGACGCAGAACGCTATCGTTGGCTTAAGACTGCTGCATGGGATTTGCCAGAAGAGGTTGTTTCACCGACTGTGATTGCTTGCGATGGTCGTGGCAATCATTGGGAATGGTTAACAGGCATCATGCTTGATGAAGCCATTGATAAGTTTAGAAAGGACAACAAATATGATTAACGAACACGACATCGAAGATATGTGTGTGCCGTTATACACACTCAACAAAGGCACTAAGTTCAAACTCAGTGACGAAGAAGAAGTCAGAGTTGCTGATGAGTCTTATGACATCAACATAGAGGATTGGTTCACTTTCGACCACATTGACGGAATGTATAGTCTTTGTAAAGATTCTAAAGGAACAGTTCACCACTTCGCAGCTTGGACAAAGGTATTTAAATTATGATTAAAATTGGACAGTATTATTTCAACATCAGTAACATCACCTGGATTATTGAAAGAGAAGTTCATTTCAACAATGGCAAGTCAATCATCTTGACAGAGCCAGAGTTGCAGGACTTGTTTGCTATTCTTTTCAATGAAAGAACTGCTTTGGAAAAAGCTATTGACGAGACTAAGAAAGACCTCGACATCAAGCCTAAGAAAGTAGTGAAGAAGAAATGAAATGGACAGGCACAGGATTGTGTCTGATTGGCATAGCACTGACCAGTCTGAACATTTACCCATTGAACCTGTGGTTTGGTTTAGTCGGTAGCGGTCTGTGGGCTTGGTCAGGTGTGCAACAGCGAGACTATGCTTTGTTTGTTGTCGAAGCAGTCGCTGTGTTAATGTATCTAGGAGGCTTATTAAGATGATTACTTACGAAGAAGTAAGAGAATCTTTTTACTATAATGACGGACATCTTTACTGGAAGAAAACAAACAGAATTGCAGGTACAACAACTGTTGAAAAATATAGAAGAATACACTACAAAGGAAAACAGTATAAAGGACACAGGTTAATTTTTCTATGGCATCATGGCTATCTTCCTAAAAACATAGACCATAAAGACGGTGACACTCTTAATAATAAAATTGAAAATTTAAGAGAAGCTACTCACGCTGAAAACATGAGGAACAGTAAAAAACCAAGACATAATAAATCAGGTGTAAAAGGAGTGTGTTGGTGTCCAAGAGTTAGTAAGTGGAGAGCTACTTGTTATGTAAACTATAAACAATTCCATGTTGGACATTACGACAGTTTAGAAGAAGCAACAAAAGCTGTTAGTGATTTTAGAGAAAAATATCACGGTGAGTTTGCGAGGCATGAATGATTTTTAACAACGATAAACGATTTGATTTGGACTTAGCTTATGGACAAGTGTTTGAACAAAAAGTTGCAGAGATTCTCGGACAAAGTAAGATTGAAGTTAAAACAGAGAAAGACAAGTGGAAGTCGACAGGTAACATTGTCATTGAATACGAGTCCAGAAATAAGCCATCTGGAATTATTACTACTCACGCTGATTACTGGCTGCACAATCTTGCTATTGGAGACGATATTGTCTTTTCTATTCTTTTGAAGGTCAGCACATTGCGTAAGTATATTGCAACGCACAACCCACGCTCTGTTCGTGGCGGTGACGACATGACATCAAAGTTATACTTGATTAAGTTAACAGACTTGGTTACACTAATCTGATGCGTATAATTCTTGACATCGAAACCAACTCAACACACGATAAGATATGGTGTGTGGTTTGTCGTGATTTAGATACTGACATTGTGTCTACATTCACACAGCCTAACAGCTTACAGCCTTATTTAGACTCAGTTGAGAAAATCATTGCACACAACGGAATCTTCTTTGACTTCCCTGTGTTGAAGAAAGTGTGGAACATCACAGTCAAGAAGTCACAGGTCATTGACACATTGGTCTTGTCTAGATTGTATAACCCATCACTGGAAGACGGACACAGCCTTGCTGCTTGGGGACAAAGACTAGGGTTTCCTAAAGGAGATTTCACAGACTTTGACAATGGCTTAACAGATGAGATGTTGCAGTATTGTAAGCAGGACACTTTAGTAACAGCTAAACTTTATCAACACCTAGAAAGGGAAATGAAAGATGACTTCTCAGAGAAGAGCAAAGAGCTCGAACACCAAGTCGCAATCATCATTGCAGAACAAGAACGAAACGGTTTTAAGCTCGATGAAAGAGGAGCTACGGAACTTCTATGTAGTCTTAAGACTAAGTTGGAAGCTATCAAAGTTGAAATGGAGTCAATTTTTCCTCCCAGAGTTGAAAGTGGAAGAACTCATAAGAAAACAGGAAAAGCCCTCCCAGACATCGTCACACCATTCAACCCAGGCAGCCGTCAGCAAATCGCAGAGCGTCTCCAAGAAAAAGGTTGGAAGCCTAAGAAGCACACCGAAAAAGGCAGTGTCATCGTCGACGAAACCACGCTCGAAGGCATCGACATCCCCGAAGCGAAAGCCATCGCAGAATACTTGATGCTACAAAAGCGAATAGCTCAGATAGAATCTTGGCTATCAGCAGTTGAATCAGATGGCAGGGTTCATGGTCGTGTAATAACTTCAGGTGCTATTACATTTAGAGCAACTCACATGAGTCCTAACATGGCTCAAGTACCAGCATCTAAGAAACCTTATGGACACGAATGTCGTGCATTGTGGACTGTAGAAGAAGGTAATGTCTTAGTTGGTTGTGACTTATCAGGTATTGAACTAAGATGCTTTGCACATTATTTAAAAGATGAGGAATATAGCTATGCCATTTGTGAAGGAAAATCCGAACTTGGAACTGATGTCCATACCAGAAATCAAAAGGCTTTCGGTTGTCAGACTAGAGACCAAGCTAAAACAATATTATATGCCACTCTCTACGGTGCTTCCCCTGGAAAAGTCGGTACAATTATTGGTGGTACTGAGCGAGACGGAAAGCGAATCATTGATAATTTTACGAAATCTGTCCCCGCTTTCAAACAGCTCAAAGACAGGATTAAAGCGTTTACTAAGAATGGAAAAATACAAGGGCTTGGTGGTTACACAGTACAGGTCAGGTCGGAGCATTCCTCGCTCAACACATTGTTACAGTCGGCAGGAGCTATTATCGCAAAACAATGGATTGTTGAATTCACTGTTCAGCTCAGGAAAAAGAAAATACCGTATAAGCTAGTCGGATGGATTCACGACGAGGTACAAATTGAAACAAAACCTGAGTATGCAGAAGAACTAGGTAACATCGTAGTTGAAAGTGCCAAGAAAGCTGGTGAGTTATTAAACTTCAGAGTTCCTGTAGGTGCTGAGTTTAAAGTCGGCAAAAATTGGAGTCATACCCATTGACATTTTCTATTATTTATGCTATACTAACGGTTTGAATAGTAAATAAAGGAGTAAACAATGGCATTAACTCAAGCAGAACTACAACATAGACACCGTAGAACTTTAAAAGGCACTATCAGTAATAAACGACAGTCTGCACAAAAAAGAGCAAAACGAGACGGCTATGAGTTTGATATTAGCACTGAGTTTTTACACAGTCTTTGGAAACAACAAGATGGTAAATGTGCATTGACTGGTGTTGAGATGGGGTTTATCGGACAGAAATGGTTGTCTCCTTCAATTGACCGTATTGACAACTCAAAAGGCTATACTGAGGACAATGTTCAATGGGTTTGTTGGAGAGCGAACGATGCTAAGAGCAACATGAACAACGGTGATTTTGTGACAATGTGTTTAGCGGTAGCGGCTACTTATTTCAAAGGACTAAAATGACAGAAGACGATAAAGATTTAGACGAAAACCTATACGGCATGGTTGTTATTCGTGCCTTCAAGGATGATACATATTCTATTGAGACATCAATGGATTTGGACGAGACTTATCAACTAATCTTAGATTCTTTACGAGATTTAGAAGATGGGACGCTAGAAGGTTTAGCAGACTTTGAGTTTGGTGTTCCACGAAAGATTCACTAAACTATTTCACAATGTGGATTGACAATTGTTGACAGCCCACTATAATCAGTAACAGCAACATTTTTAAAGGAGTAATAAATGAGTTCACCAGTTAAACTAAAAGCCGACATTTTCTGGGCTTACTTTGACAAGGTTAATGACCTTAGCCAGAAGTATCAAGTAGACCTTTGCAACTTGTCTGATGACGCAGTAGCAGCATTAGAAGCAATGGGCATCGCTGTTAACAGCAACCCTAAGAAGCCTGAGCAAGGTCGTTACATCACTTGCAAGTCTGTGAATCCAATTCGTCCACAGGACACTTCAGGTAATCATATCACTGCAATCGTGGCTAACAACTCTAAAGCAACCGCAATGGTTTCTGCTTACGAGTGGAAGTTCATGAACAAGAAGGGTATCAGTCCTTCATTGATGAAGATTGTTATTACTGACCTAAAGGAATACAACCCTGAAGGTGTAGCAACAGCCGACATGGATGACGACATCCTGTGATAACTGCTTTAATCGACGCTGACTCTTTGTGCTATGCCGTTGGCTTTTCTAGCAACGATGTAGACGAAGCGTTGGCGGTGTCCAGGTTAGAAGCTACTTTGGTAGAGCTTTGCATGGATTTAGAGTGTGATGACTATAAGGGATTCCTTACTGGAAAGGGTAACTTCCGCAACGACATCGCAGTCACAGTCCCATACAAAGGAACTCGACCACAGGAGAAACCTGTACACTTACAAGCTCTCAGAGACTACTTAGTTAGCGACTGGGAGTTTGTAGTCACCGAAGGTATAGAAGCTGACGATGCTGTCGGTATTGCTGCTTACGCTCTCGATGAAGATGAATCAATCATGGTTCACATCGACAAAGACCTTAATCAGTTCCGAGGGCATCACTACAACTACCGAAAGAAAGAGAAGTATTATGTCTCTGAATTTGCTGGTTGGTACAGCTTCTACCTTCAAATTCTGACTGGCGACAGAGTCGACAACATTCAAGGTCTTAAAGGTATCGGTCCTGCTAAAGGTTCTAAGATGCTCAAGGACTGCACAACTGTTGAAGAACTGTACGACGCAGTGCTGAAAGCCTACGATGGCGATACTGCACGAGTGTTAGAGAACGGACAATTGCTGTATCTACAAAGAAAAGAAGGAGATGTATGGCAGCCACCCCAAAGATAATTCAGGTGTCGTGGATTGATGCTGTTGCTGATGTCGGTTGGGAAGGTAAGACAAAGGCAGAGATTCACCATTGCATCACCGTAGGTTACTTAGTTGACGAAACAGATGAAGCACTCTGTTTAGCTTCTACATGGTCTGTTGACCAAACCAACGCAAGAATGCACATTCCTAAAGCATGGATTAAGAACAGAAAGGTACTAGCTCGTGAAGACACAATCAGCAAAGGCAAAGGGACGAAACCTACAAAAGTGGGTCGTAAAGCAACTGTTAGAAAGGTATCCACAGTTAACAGAGCTTGACCTTAGAAGCTGTCCTATGGGTTCTCATGGCGAAGATGTCGTGATGTCTCAAGCAGCTAAGGAAGCTATTCCAGCAGTATTCGAGTGCAAGTCTTTGGCTAAGATAGCGGTTTACAACTACTATGACCAGGCTAAGACACACGGCACATACGAACCAATCGTAATTATTAAACAGAACGGCAGAGCACCATTAGCGGTGATTGACGCTGAAGTATTATTTGATTTGATGGCAGGATAAGATGCGACACGCTAAAGACATTCAAGAAGAACTAAACCACATTGTCTCGACGCTAGAAGTAGAAGCTCGTTACATGAGAGAACGCAATGAGCGACTTGAATCTGAGAACGAATACTTGAAGAAGCAAGTTGATGTATTGTTAAAAATCGTAGGAGGAATGAGAGATGGAAGTTAAACTAGATGTTGATAATGACTTTTGCGATGAGATTGTCGCAGCTCGTCTAATCGGTACAGCAAAGGCACTAAAGAAAGACATCAAAGAAAAGAATTGGGGACAGGAAGATTTAGAACAGTTCCAGAAGGTCGTTGATGCCCTAGAAGTTGTAGGTCCTTGGTTTGTATTTGACTGGAAGAAGAAAACTAAATGAAGATACTTTTACTAGACATTGAAACAAGTCCTAACTCAGCGTATGTCTGGGGTTTATACGACCAGAACATCGGCATCAATCAAATGATAGATTCATCTCAAGTTCTTTGTTACTGTGCTAAGTGGCTCGGTGATAAAGAAGTTGTGTTTGACTCAATCCACAAATCATCTCGTAAGAAGATGCTGAAAGGTATTCATGGACTTCTCAACGAAGCAGACGGTGTTGTTACTTACAATGGCAATAAGTTCGACTTACCTATTCTCAACAAGGAATTCTTACTTCATAATCTTAATCCACCATCTCCTGCTAAGAAAATTGATTTACTGCGTACTGTTAGGAGCAACTTTAGGTTTACTTCTAACAAGCTAGATTATGTCTCACAGCAATTAGGATTAGGAAAGAAAGTAGACCATGAAGGATTTGAACTTTGGCTCAAGTGTATGGACAAAGATAACGCAGCTTGGGGTCGTATGGAAAAGTACAACATCCAGGATGTCATCTTGTTGGAAAAGCTTTACTATAAGCTTCTTCCTTGGATTAAATCGCTTCCAAATCGCAATCTTAATACGGACAATCATGTATGCCCAAGCTGTGCTTCGACGAAGATACAGAAGCGTGGATTTGCTTTGGCAGCAACAGGTACATACCAAAGATACCAATGCAAGGACTGTGGTTCGTGGAGTCAAGGGACTACAGCGGTTAAAAAAGGTATTAAAATCAAAGGACTATGATGAGCGGAGACCATAATATGTATTCATCCCCTGTGGCAATGCCAAATGTGTGTTATAATAGTGACCCTGCTCAAAAAACATTAGCTGATGCTTACCAAGCATGGGCTGAGAACACTAAGCAGGTCTATAAAGCATACAGCCACGGACAAGAAGACCAAGGCGATGTTATGTCTAAGCAAGTCGGTGGTAATCACTACCGCAAAGCCATACAGCCTTGGGACATCATCGAAGAATGGGAATTAAACTTCTGGGCTGGCAATGTATTGAAATATCTGTTACGATACCCATATAAGAACGGTGTTGAAGATTTAGAAAAAGCTAAACACTATTTAGAATACCTCATCAAGAAGGAAAAAGATGCCTCTACTACTGCACGAGATTAAAGAGCGACTTACAGAGCTTGATGAGATAACCTTGTTGGAGCTGTTGAATATCACTAGCGAAGACATTGTAGAACTGTTCTCTGACCGAATTGAAGAGAATGCCGATAAACTAGAAAAGGAAGTAAGATAATAAATGACTAAATACACAATGAGTCCGTACAATAACTTCATCGCCAAGTCACGATATAGTCGTTATCTTGATGACCAAGGTCGTCGTGAGCACTGGAATGAAACTGTAGCAAGATACTTTGACTTCATGGAGCAACATCTTAAAGACAAGCAGAACTATGTCTTAACTAAAGAACTTCGTGCAGAGTTAGAAACAGCAGTAAACAACTTAGAAGTAATGCCGTCAATGAGAGCTATCATGACTGCTGGTCCTGCGTTAGAGCGTCAGAACATCGCAGCATTCAACTGCTCATACTTACCTATTGATGACCCTAAAGCTTTTGACGAAGCTATGTATATCCTCCTATGCGGTACAGGTGTAGGTTTCTCAGTGGAGCAACAATATGTCAATAAACTACCTGAAGTGCCAGACCAGTTGTTTGCTAGTCAGACTACTATTGTTGTGTCGGATTCTAAAGAAGGATGGGCAAAATCGCTTAGACAGCTCATTGCTCTTTTATATTCTGGTGAGATTCCAAAGTACGATGTATCCAAAGTTAGACCTGCAGGAGCTAGACTTAAAACCTTTGGTGGAAGAGCGTCAGGACCTGGACCTTTGGAAGAACTTTATAAGTTCTGTATCGCCAAGTTTAAAGGAGCAGCTGGTCGTCGCTTATCATCACTCGAATGCCATGATATTCTCTGCAAAATCGGGGAAGTTGTTGTTGTGGGCGGAGTACGACGCAGTGCCATGATTTCATTGTCTGACTTGTCTGATGACAAGATGGCTCATGCTAAGGCTGGCAATTGGTGGGATGGTCAAGGACAACGAGCATTGGCTAACAACTCTGCTGTCTATCAAGAGAAGCCATACATCGGTCAGTTCATGCGTGAATGGACATCTATCTATGAATCACATTCAGGTGAGAGAGGAATCTTTAGTCGTGATGCGTCACAGAAACAAGCAGCCAAGAACGGTCGTAGGGACGCTACTTATGATTTTGGTACAAATCCTTGTAGTGAGATTATTCTTCGTCCTTATCAGTTCTGCAATCTATCTAGCTGTATTGTTCGCAGCGATGATGATATGGATTCTTTGGAGCGTAAGATTCGTATTGCGTCAATTCTTGGTACTTTCCAAGCTTCGCTAACGAACTTCCCATACTTGCGTAAGATTTGGCAGAAGAACACCGAAGAAGAAGCACTACTAGGTGTGTCTATGACTGGTATCTGTGATAACGCACTGTTGAACAACCCTGATGATGCTGACTTACCAGCTAGACTAGAGAGGTTAAAAGATGTCGCAGTTAATACTAATGCTGAGTTCGCTGATGCTATCGGCATCAATCGTTCTGTTGCTGTTACAGCGGTCAAACCAGAAGGCACAGTCAGTCAGCTATGCTCTACTGCAAGCGGCATTCACCCTCAACATAGCAAGTATTATATTCGTCGTGTCCGTGCTGATAATAAAGACCCACTAACACAGTTCATGATTCAGTCTGGATTCGTTGCAGAGCCTTGCGTGATGAAGCCTGATTCAACAACAGTATTTAGTTTCCCTGTTGCTGTGGCTGATGGTGCTCTATTGCGTGACGACTTGTCTGCACTACAACACTTGAAGCTATGGTTGTTGTTCCAGAGACACTACTGTGAGCATAAGCCATCTGTGACTATCTCTGTCAAAGAACACGAGTGGATGGATGTCGGAGCATGGGTTTACAAACACTTCGATGAAGTTACTGGTGTGTCATTCTTGCCAATGGATGGCGGTACTTATAAGCAAGCACCTTATGAAGAATGCACCGAAGAGACATACAACCAACTTAGAATGTTAGTTCCAGAGTCAGTTGACTGGAGTAACTTTAAAGAGTATGACGATAATGTCGAAGGAGCTCAAATGCTAAGTTGCACAGCAGGTGGTTGCTCTATCTAGTTTC